>Ga0247727_10000688_pt1 | contig 82979 bp, 77 predicted proteins | sample WisWelCaveWW1625_FD_202498 | JGI IMG/M metagenome (GOLD analysis project Ga0247727, IMG submission 202498) | Biofilm microbial communities from Wishing Well Cave, Virginia, United States - WW16-25 | ecosystem: Environmental > Aquatic > Deep subsurface > Groundwater > Cave microbial mat | place...
AAAAAAATGGAAGATTCCATAAACTTGTCGATGAATGCCGTTGAGGCCATGGTGGACAGCATCAACATCAAAGTTACCTATTAAATGAAAACAGCGCCCCCGGACGGGGAGAGAAATTTAATCAGGCGATACCTGCTGTGGTGTTATAAAACGACCCAAGAGGAGCTCGACCGTATCGACCGCAAGTTTACTCAGCTCAAAGTGGACAGATTGGTCTTAAAGGAATTACTGAAGAGAAAAGCGCCACCGCCGGCGGGCACGGACAACAGCGCTTGTGAGAAATTTATTGAGGAGTTTAAGGAATATATCCTAAAGAAGGAAAAAGACGCCCACGCAGCTAAGTTTGCCGATGACCGGAAAAAGATTCCGCGGCCGCGCTATGTTTATCTAAAGAACAGGGTGTTGAGTCTTGAGAAGACAATCGTCGCTGTTCTGGGGACCAAAGAGTTTAAGAAGATTGTTTCCCTTTACGAAGCGGAAATGACCCGGCGTATTCTGGAGGCTCGCGAGCATACGTAAATTACATGATTAAAATTTTGGAGAAATAGGCTGGCTGCGCTTGTATTGTTCAAGCTTGAACTTGTAGTCTTCCATAAATTTTTTGTGCTGTAATTCTGCCTTTTGGGCTGCGTCACGTTGTTCTTTCTGAAGGGTTTCGGCTTGAAACGTGTCTTCCCGGTTGGCCGGTTTAAATGAGGAGGCTACCTGTGAGACATAACTGATAAATAAACTCAGTCCCCAGACCAGAATCGATAGACCGATGAGAACAATGAAGGTATTTTTCATGACTATATAATACAGAAGAAGCGGGCCATTTTCCAATAAGAAATTTTTTTGAGCCATGACGTCTCCTAAATTTATTATTGTTATTTTATTATTTATTGGACTTTCTATTGCGTATAGTCTCAAGGCGGACGAGATTGAGCTTTTTATCGGTGGAAAGAAATACGACAGCCTGGAGGATTATAAGAGACAAAGGGTGGATATCCCGTTAGCCCCGCTAGATAAAAATTTTAATGCCGAGATCGAAGTTGACTCGGACCAGGAGGTTGCTACTGAAAAGAAGGAACCTCCTATTCCTCAACCATCCCTCAAAGAAGAAAAGCCAAAAGAAGAATGGGATTTAGATCCCAGTACAATCAACCCTTCGCATAAAGTCTATACGGATTTCCTCCCGGCCCCGGGATACCGGTATCCCAAGGACCCAAAGAACCTGGATCTGCAAATACAGCCGGATTATATAACGGATATCCAGAATTCCTTTACCGATAACCAGAATCGGCAATCCGACGATCAACAACTCAATTCTCCTTAAGTCCATGAATAAAACTCCTGGGCCCAGAGATTTCCTCTGGCTGTGTCTTTTTGTTATTTTTATCACCCTGCAGCCGTTTTTCCTGGAACATGAGATTATCATGATGGAGACGGGTATTCATTTACCGGCGATAAACGTGCTGTTTCACGGAGCGCTTCCCTACCGGGATTTTTTCTTTTTGCGTGGCCCGCTTGAACTCTATGTCCCGGCCCTCATGATCTGGGCAGGGGGGATGAACATGATTTTTCTTCCCGTGTTTTATTATCTGGGGACGGTGGCGACGTTGCTTTTCTGCGTGTTGATCGGGCGCTATCTGTTCCGCAGCCGCTGGATTTTTTATTTAATGGTGGTGGTCCTGGTGGCCAGGACTTTCCCGAGGATTGCTTATTATTATTGGGGAGGAATGCGTTATGCGGTTGGGTTCGCGGCCTTAAGTTTTGGGTTATTGTATTTTAAGACGCAAAAAAAACGTTGGATGTTCGTGGCTGGAATCATTTCGGCTTTAGCGTTGTTAACGTCTCTGGAATCCGGCGTCTGCACGGTAGCCGCCTTTGTCGGCGCCTTGGGGTTTGCCTGGGTGTTTCAGCCTGAGCAAAGAAAGCACACATTGCAAGCTATCGGGCAATATGTCCTGGGCCTATTTCTGATTATCACCCCTTATTTGGCTTATCTAGCGGTCACGGATGCGCTAAAGCCGTTTTTAGAAACCATGTATACGGTCGTGCGCTTTAACCATGTGGCGTATCCCGGCGAGTACGGGGCCAAACCGGAAACGCTTCAGGATTGGTTTTTGGCCTTCTGGCCGGGTAGCCGGTATTTTAAATACCTGACGCCGGCGTTCTGTTTTTTGTTTTTCGCGGGGTATATTGTTCAGGAAATCCGCCGTAAACGTTTGTCCAATACCCATGTTTTCTTGGTGGGGATGGCTGTTTATGGGCTGATTTTGTACCTGGCCGCTTTCCGGAAAATCGAGGGGCACCATTTTGAGATGGCTTTGCAGGCCGAAAAATTCTTGCTCTTTTTTCTCTTTGAGGAAATGTTTTTTTTCTTCCAGTCCGTGAAAGCCAAACAGAAGTTACAACTTAAACTTTTGGCCTTAGGCGAGACGGGTTTAAACTGGCAAAAGGCAAAACTTTTAGCTATTAATTTTATCTTTTTTGCTTTTGTGATAAGTTCGTTAGGGTTTTCTATTCAGAGGTTCGAACGCCGCTTCACGGTCGTTAAATGGGTCAAAAAAAATATTTTTCATCAACGCGTTGAGGGGATTTCTCTTTTAGAAAAAGAAGAGACCGAAGTCCTGCGCCTCAAACGTGCCGACGGGATGATTGTCCCCCGCTGGCAGGCTCAAGAGATAAGGGAGGTGGTACGTTTCTTAGAAGATAATACCCGGTCAGATGAGCCGGTGTTTACCTACCCGGAGCTGGGTAATTTCAATTTCTGGGCCGACCGCCCTTTTGTGGGCCGCTTTCCGATTGCGACATTTACCTGGATGTCTGATCCCTGGCACCGGGAACTGCTGGCCGATTTTCAGAAGACGAGACCCCGGTATGTGATTATGACGAACTTAGGGCACCGGACGTTTCCGGACAAATGGTATTTCCGCAATCCGCAAAATAGGGAACGGTTTAACACATTCACGAAATTGATCCTGGACAATTACGAACCGGTCAAGGCGTTTGAATCGGTTTCCATTTATAAACGGAAGATGTAGACCTTTCAAAATTCTTGAGATAAAGATTGTGGTTTAAAAAGGTTAAAGATATACTAGCGCCGTCAAAAAATTTTATGAAAGTCACTCTCCTCATCCCCGTTTTAAACGAAATCATCGGCTTAAAGGCCATTATGCCGCTTATTAAAAAAGAGTGGTATGACCAAATCCTTTTTATCGACGGCCAGTCGACAGACGGAACTCTGGAATGGCTCAAAAAAAATGGCTACCCGTACGTCGTCCAGAAAAAAAAGGGGATGCGCCACGCCTATATGGAATCTCTCCCTTATATCGAAGGTGATGTCATTCTCACCTTCAGCCCCGATGGGAATTCTATTCCCGAACTTATTCCGAAGTGTATCGAGAAGATGAAGGAAGGCTATGATATGGTGATCGTCGCGCGCTATGCCGAAGGCGCGAAAAGCGATGACGATGACCCAATTACCGGTTTCGGCAACTGGATGTTCCGCACGCTCATCAACATCTGTCACCGGGCCAATTTTAAAGACCCCATGGTCATTTACCGGGCGTATAAAAAACAGCTTATTTACGATCTTGATCTGAACAAAGACAGCAGTTACGCATTTGAGGAAAAACTATTTAACACGAAAGTCAGCTGGGAACCGCTTTTGTCCATCCGGGCCGCCAAGCGCAGATTAAAGATTGCCGAAATCCCCGGTGATGAGCCGGCCCGTATCGGCGGGGAGCGTAAACTCCAGATCTGGCGCTGGGGCGCGGTTTTTCTTTACCAGACACTGCGTGAAATTTTTGTTTGGCGGTAGAAAAGGGGACAGACACCAATTTTTTTTAAAATAGGTGTCTGTCCCCTTTTTCTTGTCGTAATTGGAAAGTATATAATTTTCTATCCCCCCTTGTTTTCTCCGAAAACAAAGCAGGGGGGACTGCGAAAATCGCCGATAAGTTATCGCCGAAGGCGATTTTCTTGTCATTTTCTATGAACTCTTACGCAAAGCCAAAGACGATCGACCTCTTTATTCTCTCGTTTTTTGTTGTCCTGATGACCTTCCAACCGTTTTACTCCCATGGTGAGATAAATTTGTTTGAAGTGGGGCTGTACCTTCCCGGCATTAATGCCCTGTTAGAAGGGATGGTCCCGTTCCGCGATTTTTTCCACCTGCGGGGGGCTTTTGAAATTTACGGCCCGGCATGGCTGATGTCCATTTTCGGGCCGCGTATCGAGGTGATGTACGCCTATTTTTATGTCGGGAACATCGTGTGTTTGCTGATGGCGATTTTGATCGGCCGGGAGTTATATAAAAGTCGGTTGATTTTTTATTTGATGGTCCCGGTCTTTGTGGCGAGGACATTCCCGCGGGTCGTTTTTCCTTTCTGGGGGGGATTTAGATACGCGTTGGGGTTATTGGCCCTCTACGGGGCGCTGCGGTTTTTTAAACGTGAGAACCCCGGATGGATGTTTTTAGCCGGGGTCGCGGCGGCGGCAGGGTTGTTGACCAGCGTTGAGATCGGTGTTTGCGCGCTGGCGGGGATAATATCGGCGCTTATTTTTTCGTTTGTCTTTCGGATTCAGCGAAGGCCGGTTGTCATAAAAGGAATACTGTTTTTTGGCCTGGGGGTTCTGTCGGTCGGCATTCCGTACGCTGTTTATTTATTCAAAACAAATTCGTTCTGGCCGACCCTGGAAGCGGTCTGGGCGGTGATCCACAAAGAAGAAATCCTGGATACCGCGCTTGTCTGCGCGTTGCCTGCGAACCCCTGGGATGTGATCAGGGTTATGCTCAACCCCACCCACGATAATTTCCGGCACATTACGCCGACGTATTTTTATATTATATTTCTTTGTTATTTTATCCATCGGTTCCGGCGGGAGCGTATGGACTCCAGGGATCTGGCCGCCATGGCGGTGGCGGTCTACGGGGTGATTCTGTATCACACCGCGTTTCGCAATATCTGGGCGGCGCAGTTTGAAATGGCTTTGCAACCGCAGAAAATTTTGTTGTTTTACCTTCTGGAGCAGGCTTATTTATTTTTGCGGGAACGGCAGGCTTATTTTACTTCCATTGTCCGGTCGTATTTCACTGTCGATGGTAAAAAGTGGAAACTAGAGGGGCGTATCCTGTTGATCCGTTTTTTAATCCTGGGGCTGGTGATGTCTTCTTTGGGCTATTCTTTTGCGCGGTTTAATCAGCGTTTTTATACCTTCCGCTATATCAAGGGATGGTTTCTTAAAAAGGATTTTGTTTCCGCCTTAAAACCCTGGCACGATAAACCTTCCCGGCCGTTGACGATTGACCGGGCCGGCGGGATCATTGTCCCCATTGAACAGGCGGACGAACTGGAACAGGTGGGGGAATTCCTGGGAAAAAACACGGCGCCCAACGAGGCGGTCCTGATGTATCCGGAATACGGCACGTACAGTTTTTTGTTTGACCGTCCCTTTGTCGGCCGGTTTCCGATTTGTACCTTTTCTTGGTTTAATGAAAACTGGCACCGGGAATTCGTGGCCGAGTTGAAAAATGACCCACCCCGTTTTGTGGTTATGCCTAAAAAGAATCCCACCAATTGGTCCCTTGTTTATCTGACGCCGGAGAAAAACCGGCGCAAATATGACGAGGTGACGGGGTTCATCAAAGAAAATTATTTTTTGAAACAAGAAACGCCCCGGTCGTATATATATCAGCGAAATAATAGTTGAGGCGCCGCCAGTTATGCCTTCCAGTAGAACCAGCAAACGAATCATGAAGCTTAAAGGGGCCGCCAAGCTCGCGTATTCGGCCATCCTGTTACGTTATACCAGGGGGAATACGAAGCGACTTAAAAAAGAGGCGCGTTCGCTGAACATCGATCGCCTCCACGTCGGCTGCGGGAATATTTTACTTCCCGGTTGGCTTAATATCCTTTTTGAAAAGAGAGAAGAGTATGGCCGGATCATCCATCGAAACGGCACGTTATTTTTAAATTATAATCTCCTTAAAGAATGGCCGTTCGTGGAAAGTTCGGTCAGTTATATCACCGGAAGCCATTTCATTGAACATTTAGATTTAAATCAAGGGATGCGTTTTACTCGCGAGTGTTTTCGTATTTTAAAAAAGGGGGGCGTTATCCGTTTGAGTTGTCCGGACCTGGAGGTTTACGCGACCAATTACGTGAAGCGCAACCGCGCATTTTTTGATAACCCGCTGATTCGGGAATGGTGTTGTTTTAAAAACGCCGTGACGTTCGGAGAAATATTCATTGCCAAAGCCTACGACAGTGGCGGCAGTCACAAGTGGTTTTATGATTTTGAATCACTGAAGCATATTCTTGAGACCGCCGGATTTAAGAACGTCAAACGCGTCGGCCGTCTAGAAGGCCAAACCCCGGATTTGGAGAAAATTGAGCCGGACCGACGGGAACTCGAGACGGTGTATGTGGAGGCGGTAAAGTAGCTATCAGCTGTCAGCCATCAGTTTTCAGCTACTGAAAGCTGACGCGACTGAAGGCTGAAACTTTCTGAATGCTTTCTTGACAATTACAAATGAACCCTTAAAATTACTTCATGCCCTGGGAAATTCCTGATACCCCTGAAGAACTTCTCCGCCAAGGTCGCCGCCAGGTGCAGGCCCTGAACCTGCAGAAATGGCTCCCGACCTTTGTCGTTTTCATCGTTATTCTCGGCATTGCCATTTCCAGCTTTTATACCGTCGGCCCCGATGAACTGGGCGTCATCCGCCGCTTCGGCAAGTATGTCCGCACCGAGCAGCCTGGCCTGCATTGGAAACTCCCCTTCAACATGGAACGGCTCGATCTGGTTAAAGTTACCCGCATTTTTAAAGAAGAGTTTGGTTTCCGTACCAACCAATCCGGGGTCAAAACAGAATATTCTCAAAAAAATTTTTTAGATGAGTCGCTCATGCTGACCGGAGATTTGAATGTCATCGAGGTCACCTGGATTATTCAATTCCGTATTAAGGAGCCGGAAAAGGTTTTATTTAAAATTGCCGACATCCAGGAGACCCTGCGCGACCTTTCGGAAGCCGTCATGCGCGAGGTGATCGGGGACAGTTTCGTAGGCGAAGTCCTGACCACCCGGCGCATCAATGTCAACCAGGAAGCCAAGGACAGGCTGCAGAAAATTTTAGATAGCTATGATTCCGGGGTGTACATCGAAGATGTCAAGTTGCAGGATGTCAACCCACCCGATGAAGTGAAGTCTTCGTTTAACGAAGTGAACGCCGCCAAACAGGAAAAGGAACGGGTGATTAATGAAGCATGGGAAGCGTACAATAAAGCCATCCCCAAGGCCAAAGGAGAGGCCTTAAAGACGCTGAGTGAAGCGGAAGGGTACGCCTTACAGCGGGTCAATGAAGCCAAAGGCAACGCGAATAAATTTTTGGCCACCTGGGAGGCATATAAAGAGTCCAAAGACGTCACCCGGCGCCGGTTGTATTTAGAAACATTGGACGCAGTTTTACCGCAGGCCGGGAAGGTTTATGTTACGGGTTCGCAGTCACCGGGGATTGTGCCGCTACTCAATTTACAGGAAAGAGTCAAATGAAGCGTTTAGCGAATATTATTGCTACAATTGCTATCCTATTTCTCGTGCTGGGATCGAGTGGATCGTTTTATATCGTGGACGAAACCCAGCAGTCCGTGATCACCCAGTTCGGCGAGCCTTTGGGCCAGCCTATTACCCAGGCGGGGCTGTACTTCAAAACGCCATTTATCCAGACCGTGAATTATTTTGACAAGCGGATTCTGCGCTGGGATGGGGAGCCTAACCAGATCCCCACGTTAGAGAAGCGTTATATCTGGGTAGACACGACCGCCCGCTGGCGAATCGTCGATGCGCTTAAATTCATGAGGACCGTCGGGACGTTGAGTAACGCTTACGCGCGTCTGGACGATATTGTGGACGCCGCGGCCAGGGACGTTGTTTCCAACCATAAGTTGATCGAGACGTTGCGCACCAGCAACCGCCTCCTGGAGGTCAAGCGCTTGACGGGAGACGAAGAGGCCGATATAGACGTGGGCGACGTCGCCCCTGAAAAGATTAAATCCGGACGCGAAGTTTTAACTAGAGAAATTCTAGAGCGTTCCGCGGCCACGATGGCCAAGTTCGGCATTGAATTGGTCGATGTGCGCATCAAACGGCTTAATTACGTCCAGGACGTCCGTAAGAAAGTTTATGAACGGATGGTTTCTGAACGGCGTAAGGCCGCCGAGAAATTCCGTTCTGAAGGCCAGGGAAAAAAGGCCGAGATCGAGGGCCAGGTGCTTAAAGAGCTGCAGGAGATCCAATCCGAAGCTTACCGCAAGGCCCAGGAGATCAAGGGCAAGGCCGATGCCGAAGCGATCAAAATTTATGCCGAGTCCTACAACCAGGATCCGGAATTTTATGCCTTCTTAAAAACGCTGGACACCTACCGCAATACGATCAACGCGGGAACGACGCTTATGCTTGATGTCGAGAGCGATTATTACCGCTACCTCAAGAGTATTGACGATAAGCCTTCCCCGCGCCGCAATATCGTTTCTCCACCCGCCCCTAGTCTGCCGTAATTTTCTTCGTAAACTATCGGTAAGTCCTTAGAGACCCGTCATTTTGTTTGACTTAAAGTTTTTTTAAGGATAATCTATTGGTCAACTATGACGAGGAAAAGCAAAAGGCAGGATTTGACTGAATTTTCTTTGTTGGTCCCTTCCCAAGATCCCGTTAAAAGCGGTATCCTCAAAGGCATCCTCATGAAGCTGGGCGTTAAAGGGGACAATATTTTTGAATCCACCGATCGTGTCAATGTCAAGGCCGCAACGTATCTACGCTCGCAGCAGAAAGCCCGGGAGCTGAAATTCAGATTCCGGCAGTTGCACCTAAAAGGTGTTTCGGTCCGGCTCAAGACCCTCAAACCCGCCGACTGGGAGCATAAATGGAAAGTCGATTTTCGTCCCTTTGGCCTGACCAAGCGCATCGACGTCGTCCCCATGGCGCAGAGAAAATCGTTTAAGCCCAAACGCCGGATTCCCATTTATATTGAAACCGCCAACGCGTTCGGGTCGGGGTTACATGAGACGACGCGGTTTATGGCGATGTTGATTGAAAATTGCCGCGGGCGGTTTGAAAATTATTTGGACATCGGGACCGGGACAGGGATTCTTGCGTTGGTGGCGTTAAAAAATGGGGCGAAGGAAGCCACGGCGCTGGATATCGACCGGCGCTGTACCGCCGCTGCCAAAGAAAATTTCAAAGAGAACGGTTATCAGCTCAGTAAAGTGGTTCTCGCGGATGTTGAAGAATATAAAAATGGCGCGCGCTACGATTTTGTCGGCGCCAACCTTATCACTCACGAGTTGATCCACGTTAAACGCAAATTAGTGTCGCTGGTTAAGCCGGGACAGTTCTTAGCGGTTTCGGGCATCATGCAGGAAAACTTACCGGCGCTGCGCAAGGCTTATAAAAATTTACCTCTACGGTGTGTAAAAATTTTAACCGGTAAACAGTGGGTGGCGCTGTTGTTTAAAAAGACACGATCATGACAAGCGAACTTCAATCATTGGAAGCGCGTATGCGCCGACTTTCCGTTTTCGAGGCAGACATCGAGGAATCTTTCGTCCGTTCTTCCGGACCCGGCGGGCAAAACGTGAACAAGGTCGCCACGTGTGTTGTCTTAATCCACCGGCCGACGGGAATTATCATCAAATGCCAGGAAACCCGCTCTCAGAAAGAAAACCGCCAGCGCGCGCGGTGTCTTTTGTTGGATGCCGTTGAGCGGCGGATCACCGCCGAACGGGCGGCAAAAATCCAAGCGGCTGAAAAGAGCAAACGCCAGAAACGCCGCCGGCCGCAATCGTTAAAAGAAAAAATCCTTTTTCATAAACACCGGCAGGCGGAAAAAAAGTCCGCGCGCCAGAAAGTTCAGTTTAATAAAATTGATTCCGACGATTAAATCCATACTATGAAATTACTCATCAACGCCGACGACGCCGGTATGGACCCGGCGCGTAATCAGGGGATCTTTGAATCGATGGAGCATGGCGTCTTACGCAATATGTCCGTGATCGTGGCCCAGGCCGGTTGGGAAGATATTGCTCAAAGGGTCAAAGGGCAATGGGGCCAGGGTCAAGGGGGTAAGGGACAGATGGGAGTCGGGTTGCATTTTAATTTGACGGCGGGTAAACCTTTAGTCAAAGGGCATAAAACCCTGGTGCGCGGTGATGGTTCATTCCTGGATAAAACAGAAATTTATCGTCGGGCGATTTTAGGACAGATCGATACTCGGGAAGCGGCGAAGGAATTAACAGCCCAGCTGAAAATGTTTAAAGAAATCGGGATAAAATCCTCTCATCTCGACGGCCATAATCATGTGCACATTTTGCCCGGCGTGCGTGAGGCCGTGGCTCAAGTGATGCCAAAGGGTTTATGGGTGCGTATCCCGTGGGAAAGAAACGAACCGGCCGTTGCGCCACAGTCAGAAAATACCTCTGCCTTGAGTCACGATGTGTTTCGTTTTATTCGTGGGATTAATTATTGCGCAACCGAGGCCCTCAAACTTTGGCGAGGCCATTTCCGTTACGTGGACGATTTTAGCGGGACAAAAGCGACGTGGGATGTAACTTTATCCAATTTTAAGAAAGCGGTAAAACAACTTAAAGGTCAGGTTTGTGAATTGATGTGTCATCCCGGCGGTGAGCCAGACAGATTTTCGGGGCCGTTTTCAAAATTAAAGGAACGCCAGCTGGAACACGATGTCCTTGTTTCCAATGAATTTAAAAAGTTCTTAATGAGAAGTTGTGTGGTCAGTGTGTCGTTTGGCGACATACTATAAAAGTGAGGGGAAGATGCATAGAGCCGTCGCGGGAGTTGTTGCTGCACTTTTAATTTTGGGCGTTAGTGCTGTTGTGGCGGAGGAAACCAAGCCGGACGAAACTAATTTGTCGAAGCATTGGCAGCAAGAATTTGGGCTTGAAGAGAGGATTCGTTATGAATATAAGCAGGATTTTGATTTTAACGAATCCGTCAAAGATAACGGCAGTCTTTTTTTTCATCGCTTGAAGTTAAACAGCCAAACCTCGCTTTTAGACGACAATAAAAAAAATATCCTGGATGTTTTTATTGAGGGCTTAGATGCGCAGACCGGCTCTTTCCAAACCAAGGCCACAGCGACTCAGGTCGATAATTTTGATTTGCACCAGGCGTATGTGAATTTACATCGGCTGTTAGGTCAGGGGATTGATGTAAAAGTCGGCCGTCAGGAAATCGTTTATGGGGCCGGGCGTTTGATAGCTCAGCCCGCCTGGAGTAACCGCATGCGCCATTTCGACGCTGCCGTGGCGCATTTTTACACGCCTAAAATTTACGCGGATCTGATTTATGCCCAGGACGTTAAATATGATGACAATAATTTTAATCGTTCGCTGGATGAAGAATATCTGACGGGCGTTTATTCAGGTTATCAGAAAGATAAGAATTCATTTTTGTTGGAAGGGTATTTTTTAGCGCAGGTGGTTAATACCACGGATTTGCCGACGACGCGTTATACCGTGGGGGGCCGCTGGCAGGGGAAACTGCCGGCAGACATTTTGTGTGATGTTGAAATCCCGTTTCAATTCGGCCACGCGGGGACAAAAGATATCCGCGCCATGGCCGCGCACGTGGATTTTTCCAAAGAGTTGACCAGCTGGACCTGGAAGCCGAAATGGACTTTGGAATTAAACCGCGCCGGCGGCGACATCGACCCCAACGACAGTGAGGTCAATACCTTTAACCCGCTTTATCAATCGACGCACACGCCCTACGGTGATCTGGATTTTTTTCGCTGGCAGAATATGAGGGAGGTGGCGTTGAACGTGAGTCTATCGCCGACAAAGAAGTTAAAATTGCGCCCGCAGACCAATTTCTTTTGGCTGGACAGCAAATTCGACAGCTGGGTGAATGCCAGCGGAACAACCCTGCGCAGCCAAACCAGCGGCGATCGGAATTATTATGTCGGCCAGGAGCTGTCGCTTAAGGTCAACTATGATGTAAGTAAAAATATCAAATTGGAATCCGGTTACGCCCATTTTTTTACCGGCGGTTTTATCAAGGACACCGGCGCCGATGACGATGTTGATTGGTTCTAAACTCAGGTCGCGGTGAAATATTAAAGATACGGAGGGCCGCTTGCCGGAATTTTTAAAAACGTTAAAGTCCAGAATAAGGTTTGACCGCCATGAGTGGGCGGGAAGTTTTGGGGATATCGGCACCGACTTTCCGTTGATCACAGGAATGATCCTGGCCTCGGGAATGGATGTGGCCAGCGTCTGTATCGTTTTTGGCCTGATGCAGGTTTTAAGCGGACTTGTTTACGGATTGCCCATGCCGGTCCAGCCGCTTAAGGCTATGGCGGTGATTGTCATCAGTCAAAAGCTTAATCCGGACATTCTTTACGGCGGCGGTTTGGCGATCGGCGTTATTATGTTAATTTTTTCACTGACTGGGATCATTTCCTGGATTGCGCGTGTTATCCCCAAAGTTGTTGTGCGCGGCATTCAGTTCGGGTTAGGGATGCAGTTGTCCATGCTTGCGCTAAAAGATTATGTACAATCCGATGGGAATTTGGGGTATGCCTTGGCCGGGATCAGTTTTATATTGGTTTTATTTTTATTAAAAAATCGCCGTTATCCGCCGGCGTTATTCGTCATCCTGCTGGGGATTGTGTACGCGTTTGTTTTTAAATTAAATCCCAGCGATTTGGTGGGTGGGATTAATTTTAATCTTCCCCGCTGGCATGTCCCGAAGATGAGCGATATCCTGACGGGGTTTTTGGTATTGTCGTTACCGCAAATTCCTCTGTCCGTGGGCAATTCCATCCTGGCCACGCGCCAGACCGTCGGCGATCTTTTCCCTGATAGGTCCCTGGGAGTGCGCAAGATTAGTTTTACCTACGCGCTTATGAATTTGCTGTCGTCTTTTTTAAGCGGTATCCCTGTTTGTCACGGTTCCGGGGGACTTGTGGGCCATTACACCTTCGGGGCCAGGACTGGAGGGTCGGTGATTATTTACGGAGCGCTTTATTTGTCCATTGGTCTTTTTTTTAGTCACGCGTTTACCCACATCATCCAATTATTCCCCAAGCCGATTTTAGGCGTGATTCTGCTCTGTGAAGGGCTCGGGCTCATGCGGCTTATCAGGGATATCTCCGCTCATAAGGCGAATTTAAGTTTGGCCATCCTTGTCGGATTGTTGGCCGTCAATTTACCGTATGGGTATGTGGTGGGGCTTGTCCTGGGGACAGGCCTTTATTATTGGACCGAAAAGAAATTCGCCGGCCTGCCGGAATAAACTAAAATTTTTATTTTTCTTAGACGAATGATGGTAAAATTGTCCCATGCAAAAAGTGGTTAAAAATTCACGGGCATGATCTCCCCAGACAAAGCTCTCGACATTATTTTTTCTAAGACATCGGCTCTTCCTGCCGAGAAGATTGGTTTTCTCGATAGTCTCAACCGCATCCTCACCCAGGATATCAAAGCCACCATGGATTTGCCTCCGTTTGACAGAAGTTCCATGGACGGGTTTGCAGTGCGGAGTATAGACACCAAAGGCGCAGAGGGAAAGAATCCGGTCCGCTTAAAAGTCGTCGGGATGGCGCAGGCCGGCGGAAATTTTTCAGGAATGATTAAAAAAGGTGAAACGGTCAAGATCATGACCGGCGCACCCATCCCTAAGGGCGCGGACAGCGTTTTGATCAAGGAGAATGCTATCGAGGTAGGCGGTTCGATACAGGTTTTAGCCCAAACCCGGCCGGGTGAAAATATCCGTTACCGCGGCGATGACACGAAAAAAGGTGAGACGATTATTCTTAAAGGCAGCCGTGTGACAGCGGGCATTGTTGCGCTGTTGGCGTCCTTGGGCGTGACGCGCGTTTCCGTCGCGTGCAAGCCGCGCGCCGGGATTTTGGTCACAGGAGATGAGCTTATTGAGGCCAAAGAAAAGTTACGCCCCGGCAAAATCCGTAGCGCCAACCAATACGCGCTTTATTCCCAAGTCAAAGAGGCCGGCGGCGAACCGATTATTTTAGGGATTGTGAAGGACGAAAGACGAAAGACGAAGGACGCAATACTTAAGGGATTAAGATTTGATGTCTTATTAATCTCCGGTGGCGTTTCAGTCGGGGACTTTGATCTGGTGCCGAAAGTCCTTAAAGAATTGGGGACAAAAGTTTTTATCCAAAAAGTCGCCATCCAACCGGGGAAACCTTTGTTGTTTGGGAAATATAAAAGCACGTATGTGTTCGGCCTGCCGGGTAATCCTGTATCGACGATGATTTCGTTTTATAAATTTGTTTGGCCGTGTTTGTTGAAATTAATGGGGGCGAGTGGTTCCCCGGTTAGAAAGGCCAACGCTGTTTTACAGGAAGACATTAAAATTTCCGGACAGCGGACAAAGATTTTGCGGGCGGTGGTGATAGAGAAAGGAAGTGAGCTTTTCGTGCGGCTCGCCAGCCATCAGGGGTCGGGAAATATTTTGTCGGTGGCTAAGGCGAATTGCTTGTTGGAAATTAAGGAAGGGATTAATCAATTAAGAAAAGGACAACGTGTGGAGGTCCAATATTTACCATGACCCCCCACCCTTCCCTCCCCCTCTTGGGGGAGGGAAGGGTGGGGGAAAGATTCCCATGAATAAAATAAAACAGTTAGGAATGGTCGACATAAGCCATAAAGAAATAACCAAACGCGTGGCTGCGGCCAGCGCCACACTTAAGATGAGCCCCAAGGCGTTTAAAATTTTGATGACACAAGGTTCACCTAAGGGCGATGTCTTTGAAACCGCACGCGTGGCCGGGGTCATGGCCGCCAAATCGACACCGCAGGTTATTCCTTTTTGCCATCCGCTTGAACTCAGTAAAGTCAACGTCACTTTTACAACGGACAAAAAGAAAAATTCCGTCACCGTCCGCTCCGAAGTCGTTTGCCAGGGGAAAACCGGTGTGGAGATGGAATCTCTCGTCTCGGCGGCAACGGCAGCGCTGACCATTTACGATATGATGAAATGGGCGGATAAGGGGATGATTCTTTCCACGCTCCAGCTTGAGCATAAGAGCGGCGGCAAAAGTGGTGAGTTTCGGCGGTGAATTGTCGCTAATCCATTATATTAGGTTAGTTCAAACGATAGAAAACATCAGTTCATAAATCGCTTATATGGCATTTTCCCTTGTTCCTAAAGAATCAAAAAATCAGATTAAACAAGCCGGACAAATTCTTATAAAAGATAAGCCGAGTGATGAAGAGTTGGCTTGGGCAAGAGATTTGGCTGATCGATGGCGAGCGTGTCATGCATATCCTATTAATACTTTTCAGTCTACTTTGAGACGAAAACTTATGAGTTTTTCATCGGATATTATCGTAGCCCAGCGGCTTAAACGTATGCCAACTATTATTGATAAATTGAAGCGATTCCATACGATGCAACTTACCACGATGCAAGACATTGGAGGTGTTCGCGCTGTTTTAGGCTCAGTTCCGGATGTTTATAAACTGGCAAATGAATATCGTAAGCCAAGCCAAAAGCAAGGCCAAAGCAACTTTACACATGAACTTATTGATGAAAAGGATTATATAAAAAATCCCAGAAACGAAGATGGGTATAGAAGCTTACATTTGATTTATAAATATAAAAATAAACGGAATCCGCAATATGATGGATTAAGGTTAGAATTGCAGATACGGACTAAATTACAACATATATGGGCGACTGCTGTAGAAACTATGGGTACTTTTCTTGGGCAAGCATTAAAGTCTCGCAGGGGAGATCAAGAATGGCTCAGGTTTTTTGCCATTACGTCTTCTGCTTTTGCATATAACGAAAAAAGTTCTCCGGTCCCTTGTTATAAGGATTTGTCTTACAATGAAACGATATTGGAAATTTCTAAGGCCGAGGCAAATCTTAGAGCACTAGATAAAATGAGAGGATTCTCTGTTGCTGTAAATGAAATCGTAAAGACTAGAAAAAGTTGGTTTTACCATTTGATCATATTGAATTCCATTGAAAGAAGTGTTCAAATTCGGGCATATGACCGAGAAAGCCTCAAACAAGCAACGATGGATTATTCAAAATTTGAGGCAGAAGCAGCACAAGGTAAGAAGATAGAACCGGTTTTGGTATCTGCTGGGCCTATTGAAAAACTTAGGCGGGCCTATCCTAATTTTTTTCTTGATATTGATGATTTTGTAAAAATTGTTGGAGAGATTATTTCTTCTGTGAAAATTTTAAATGGAAATAAAAATTTGAATAAATAAAGTGAAAATCGAGAGAGGTTTATGTTGTCGTCAAGATAAGGGGAGATGATGCGTTTGTCTTGACGGCCTATTTGACGGATACAGTGAAGAAAGGAGTTGTGTTATGGCCAAAAAGATTGTGAAGCTCTGGTATGACTGCGAAGGGGATTACCTGGAGGTTACCTTCGACCGCAAGGCGGGATATTTCCGTGAGACAAAAAGTGATCAGGTCATGGAAAAGGTCGATAAGGACGGGAATGTACTTGGTTTTTCTATACTTAAGGTCAGTAAAGTCAGACGTAAACCCCTTGAAGTCGCCTTGGTATAAAAGAAATTCCTGACAAATTGAGAAATAAACTGTGAAAAGAATGATTAAATGAGGGCAATATGTACTCCAACCAATCCATCGCCGTTGTGATACCGATGTACAACGAAGAGCGCCAGGTCGGACGGGTCATTGAGACCATGCCCGATTACGTGGACAAGATCGTCATTGTCGACGACTGTAGCCGCGATCAATCGGTTCAGGTTGTTCAGTCGTATCAGGCCCACCAGCCGGGACGGGTGGTGCTTTTAAAAAATGAAAAGAATTTAGGCTGCGGCGGTTCACTCGCGCAAGGTTACAGTTGGGCCCGCGACAACCATATCGACGTCGCGGTGCGCATGGATGGCGATGGGCAGATGGCGCCGGAAGATTTGCCGGCGCTTTTAGAACCTGTGGTGCGTGGCCAGGCTGATTATTCCAAAGGCAACCGTCTTTTTACCGGAGAGGCCTACAAAAAAATTCCTAAACTCCGTTATTTTGGAAACGCGGTTTTATCACTTCTTACCAAAATTGCCTCGGGCTACTGGCACGTGGCGGATTCACAGTCCGGCTACACGGCGATGAATAAGAAAATTCTGCACACCATTGATTGGGCAAAGATGTACAAACGCTTCGGCCAGCCCAACGACCTTCTGGTGCGTTTAAACGTCTATAATTTTCACGTCGCCGATGTCCCCGTAAAACCCGTTTACAATGTCGGCGAGAAATCCAAGATGAATATCCCGTTCATTGTCCTGCCGGTGAGCTGGCTGTTGTTGAAACTTTTTTTTTGGCGGCTAAAGGAAAAATATGTGATCAGGGATTTTCATCCGCTGGTATTTTTTTATCTTTTAGGGTTGGCGCTTCTGATGGTTAGTGTTGCGCTGGGGATACGATTGTTTGGTATCTGGTTTATCAAAGGCCATATCCCGCCGATTAACGCCCTGGCGTGGATGTTTTCGGTCGCTATCGGCTTTCAGTCGCTCTTTTTTGCCATGTGGTTTGATATGCAATACAACCGGGATCTGCGGCGATGAAAGCGATGATTCCCTTTAACCAGCCGGCGATCGTCGGCCGAGAATTGAACTACATCCGTCAGTCCGTTAAAAGCGGATGGATCGGCGGGGATGGGCCGTTCACAAAAAAATGCAACAGATGGTTTGAAGAAAAATTTAAAGCCAAAAAAGTTCTCCTAACCAATTCCTGCACCGCGGCCCTCGAGATGGCCGCGATCCTCTGCGACATCCAACCCGGTGATGAAATCATTTTGCCCTCCTTTACATTTGTTTCAACGGCCAGCGCGTTTGTGATGCGCGGGGCGAAGCTGGTGTTTGTCGATATCCGGGAAGACACGCTCAATATTGATGAACAGCTCATCGAGCGGGTGGTAACCAAAAAGACAAAAGCCATTGTCCCGGTCCATTACGCCGGGGTGGGGTGCGATATGCGCGCCATTTTAAAGTTGGCTAAGGCGTACAAACTTTTTGTCATCGAAGACGCCGCGCAAGGCGTGATGGCTTCTTACCGGGGCAAAGCCCTGGGGACGTGGGGAGATTTTGGCGCTTACAGTTTCCATGAGACTAAAAATTACACCTCCGGCGAAGGCGGGGCGCTGCTGGTCAACGATCCGGAATATATCCATCGGGCGGAGATTGTTTTGGAGAAAGGGACCAACCGCAAAGAATTTTACCGTGGCCTCGTGGACAAATACACGTGGGTGGACTTAGGCAGCAGTTATCTGCCTTCCGATATCGTGGCGGCGTTTCTGTACGGGCAACTGGAAAAGGCCGAGGTCGTGACGAGACGGCGCGTGGATATTTGGAATCGATATTACCAGAGACTGCTGGCGTTTGAAGAGAAAGGATTGATGCAATTGCCGATGGTTCCGCCGGAGTGTGTTCACAACGGACATCTGTTTTATATGATTTTACGCAGCCCTCAGGCGTGTCTTAATTTTGCAAAATATCTTAAAAGTCACGGAGTGGCGACGGCGTTTCATTATGTCCCGCTGCACCGATCGCCCATGGCCAAGAGATTGGGGGCGTATAAAGTGAAATTGCCTGTCACGGACTTTGTCGTTGAACGCCTTCTGCGCCTGCCGGTGTTTTACGGATTGATAAACAAAGAACAGGATTTAGTCGTCGACAGGATTTATAAGTGGTTTAAATGAAAATATTAATTGTCGGGAATTCTTTTCCTGCGTCTCGCGCAGACTGGGTCCCTCAGTTTGGATATTTTTTTGTCAAAGAATTGATCGCCCGCGGCCATGCAGTGACGGTGGTTGCGCCAGAACGTTATGGGAATCCTCCAGACGAAGGTGAGTTCAAAGTCATCCGTATCCCGGCCCAAGGTGTTTTTCAAAAAGACGAAGGGTTGAATTTTTCGAGTCTGACGAAAATTCCGGCGATGATGGCCCTTGACCGGCGGGTCCGGCAAAGGCTTGACGCTTTTTTAAGAGAGGAATCTTTCGACCTTGGCCTGGCGTTGTGGGCGTTTCCCAGCGGCTGGTGGTTGAGTTATGCCAAGAATGCCCACGGACTTCCCTTCATCACGTGGGTTTTGGGTTCTGATATCTGGAAGACCGGGCGCTGGCCGGTGTTTAAAAATGTTGTGCGGGGAATTCTTCGCGGTTCCGACCATATTTTTGCCGACGGTTTGGAATTAGGCGCAGAGGCCTGGCGACTGTGCGGTAAGGGCGTTGAATTCTTGCCGACGTCCAGAAAATTACCCGTTGCCCGTCCGGTCAACGATCCGCAAATAAATGGAAAAAAGCTTTTCTTTTTTGTCGGGCGCTGGGAACATGTCAAAGGCGTGGACGTGCTCATTAAAGCCTTTGCTAAAGCCAAACCGGACAAGAGTGTCCTTTTGATTTATGGCCTTGGCCTACAGGAAAACCTTTATCGGCAATTGATCGCCGGTTGCGGCGCGCAGGATTTTATTTTTTTGCGCGCTCAGGCGGACGCGCAGACAGTCGCCGATTATTGCGCGGTCGCGCATTGTTGTGTTATTCCGTCGCGTAACGAATCAATCCCCATTGTGTTGTCGGACGCGCTTCAATCGTATTGCCCGGTGATCGTCACCCGCGTCGGTGACATGGGCCGGCTGGTGGCTGAATACAAATTCGGTTTAGGCGTCGAGGCTGACGACGCCGACGGATTGGCCGCGGCGATTACGCGGATGAGTCAATTAAACCGGGACCATTTCCAGGAAGGGGCCGCAGCGGCATGGAAGGTTTTTGATATTTCCGCAGCGGTAGAAAAGTTCTTGTCTGTGGCCAGACAAATTGCCTTGAGAAGTTGATCATGCCCATCTCCAAGACACTTGAGAAATTCGGTTACCCAAATACATTAATTAAAGAATACCGTCACTGGTGTCTGCTCTTAAGACCCAAACAGGCGACCTTAGGCTCATTGGTTTTAGTGTGCAAGGAACCGGTCGCGAAATTTTCCGAGATATCAGCCGAGAGTTTTCAAGAATACACACAGATTGTTCCCGAAGTGGAGAAGGCGCTTTACCGGACGTTTCCTTACAATAAAATTAATTACCTGACGCTGATGATGGTCGATCCGGATGTCCATACTCATATCATTCCGCGTCACGAACAGCCCCTCCGCTTTGAAGGGAAAGAATACCGTGACTTCGATTGGCCGGGGATGCCCACGTTACAGAAAGTTAATGAGTTATCTGGAGTCGATTTCAGAAAACTCCATGGTGTTCTGATGGAAAAATTGTTGGGGCTTCCCAGCGGTCCCAGACGGTTTAAGCGCGTCTACACGACGGGTTGTTTTGATATGTTTCACACCGGCCATTTAAACATCCTGCGCCGGTCCAAAGAAATCGCCGATTACTTGATCGTGGGGATTTCCACCGATGAGCTCATGGAACAAGAAAAGGGCAAACGCCCGGTGATGGCGTATGAGAAACGCGCCGAGATCGTCGCGGCCGTCCGCTATGTCGATGAGGTGGTCCCGCAGGTGGATAAAAATAAACAAAAAATCGTCACGCAATATCAAATCGACGCGATTACGGTCGGCGATGATTGGAATGGGAAATACCCGCCCGTGTCCTGTGAAGTCGTTTATTTTCCTTACACAACAGAGGTCAGCTCCACGGCATTGGAAGCTAAGATCAGAGAATTATGAGCCAGCGTTACGTTTTATTTTTATTTGGGAATAATGAAGTCGCCTACAGCGGCGCGGCGTCTTTGGACGGTTCGCGTTGCCGGCCCATTATTTTTTCTCCCAAAGGAAATAACATCCTTAATCTCAGTTCGAAGTTTCATCTTAAAAGACAGTCGCGTTTTGCCTGGCCCGAGGCTGGTTATCTGGAAGAATTGCTCTCTTTTCTGAAACCTTTAAAAGAGGAGGGGAGGGTCCTGACTTTTCTCTGTAACGACGAGGCGGTTTATTTCTGGATTAAAAACCAACCGGTCTTAGAAGAGCATTGTTCGGTATTGGCGCACAGCCTTGAACGCTTTTACAATAAGTTTCAATTCTATAAAGCCCTAGCCGAGATCGAAATGCCGTTTCCCAAAACCTGGAGCCTGGCCGACGACACCCAGCCCCGCTTCCCGTTTATCGTCAAACCGGCCCTGCGCGATTACGTCGGCCCGCGGGAGTTCCCGGGGAAGATTCTTGTCGTTAATAATAAATGGGATTTGGGGCGGGTCAAGCGGCTCGATCCGCAGAAGTTTTTGGCTCAGGAAATGCTGGACTTCACAGCGGGCGAGGAATATAGCTGGTGGGGGTACCGCAACTTAAAAGGGGAAGTCACGTCCGTGGTTGTTAAACACAGAGGACGGTTCCCTTTGCGTTACGGCCGGGTGACGCACCTCGAGATCGTCCAGCACCAGTTGATCAAGCCCATGGGCGACGCGGTCGTTCAGCAATTACGTTATTCCGGCCTTGCCGAAATCCAGATTGTCCTCGACCGTAACGCGCAGATGCTGAAAGTGGTCGATATCAACCCGCGGCTCTGGTGCGGGCATTCTTTGATGGCTATGAGCGACAGTAACCTTATCCGCCAATGCGCAGACGAATATTATGGTCTTGACCAGTCCCGGCCTGCCCGGCGGGAATACGACGTGGAATCAGGCCAACGGTATCAGTGGTTCAGCGTCCTGGATAATTTTTACCAGTTTAATCTGTCGAAAATCCGTTGTTCCGAATTTTATCGGCTTTCTTCAGATAATCTGGTTATGCAGTTGGCGGGAAGAGTCTTTTTATTTTTGAAATTTTTTTATTATTTGACTCTGGGAAGGTTTTTAAAAATTTGAAAATGTTTAGCCGCGAGACCCACAGCCAGGAGTCCAAATTAGCCAAGAAAGAACGCAATGGCCTCGTCTACGCCTTGTTCTGGGAGATCAGTTTTGTTTTCGTGGCTATTTTCAAACGGTTGAAAGTGAGCCCAAACCAGGTCACGGTCCTGGGATTTATTTTGGCCGTGGGATCAGGCGCGTGTTTTGCCTATGGGCAATACGCTTTGAACGTCCTGGGCGCGGTATGTTTTTTTCTATCCATGATCTGTGATTGCGCGGACGGCAAATTGGCCCGGGAACTTAACAAGACTTCCAATCTGGGGATTTGGCTGGATTATAATTTTGATTATATTAAATACCTTTTCGTCTACCCTCCCTTGGTCATGGCGGTTTTTCGCGAGACGGGTGACCCGCGTTTTATCGTCTATGGTTTTATCATCCTCACGACGATCCTCACGTACGTGATTGTAACACAACGTTTCGGAGAATTTCCTTTTGCCCAAGGAGAAACAAAGGCGATGACCACAGGCTGGCGGCACCAGATAGCCAAACAGTTTTACGCCTATGACCTCATCGAAGCGGTTTTGCTTTTGATTTTCGCGCTCATCGGCGCCCTCGACTGGTTTTTGTTGGTCTGGGCCGCGTATTTTTCTATGTTTTACTTGGCAACGACCGTTGTTTTTGGTAAAAGCATTCAGAAATATGACGCACAATTCCGAAAAAAAACGTGAATTGAATAAGGAGGGAGAAAAATGCACACCAGGGGACGGGGACAAAGTACCATCGAGTATGTTGTTTTACTTACCGGAGTCATCGCCGTTATGTTGATTTTCATGAGACCTGGCGGGGTCTTTCGGACGGCGTTGAACAAGACCCTCGACCAGACGACCAACGGCATGCTGGACATGTCGAACCGGCTTTATAATGCCATGAAAAACCTGTAAACTTATGCTCACGACGACAGCGAGGACCGGCCTCTTTATCCTGCTGTGCGCTGTTTCTTCTTTTCTTTTCGTTGCTGCTCTTTATCCCAGCCTTTTGATTTTTCACCAGGAATCTTATATGTATGGCCATGACACCGAGATTCCTTTTGAAAATACGTTCACCATTGTGTCGCAATTTTATCATGGGGGTTTGCAGCTCTGGGACCGTTTTGGCCAGATGAATATCGCTTATTATCATCTGTCGAGCGGCGTGTATACGCTGGCGAATTGTTTCACGGCGTTCCTCTATATCCTGCTGGCCCCTATGTTTTCTCATCCGTCCGAGGCCTTTCACTCTGTTTACACCGTCGGATTCCATGGGTTTACGATATTTATCCGGACGGTGGGCGGGTATTTGTTACTGCGCCGGTTGGGGTTGGGACCTACGGCGATATTTTTATCGGTCATCCATTTAAATACTTTCCTGTCGGTGCAGGCCTACAGCGGGCTCTTGACGAACAACCTCTACAGTTATCTGCCGCTGGCGATGTATTTTTTGTTATGTTTTTTTGAGAATTTCCGTCTCCACCAGTTTTTGTTGGTTCTTCTGGCGTTAACGATCACGGTGGCCAATTCCGTACTTATTGCCTTGGGCTATTTTTATGTGGTGGTCCATTTCTTTATCGTTTCCTGTATTATTTGGCGGATTATTTTTAAAAAATCTTGGCCACCCCTACGATTATTTCGAGGAAAGTGGAAAGCCGGGTTAAATCGAAAAAACATTCTCAAATTCCTGGGTATTACGGGTATTTGTTTTATGATCATGTTGCCCAATTTATACCTAGCGCAATCCCTGCAAAAAGATTTTTTCATCGATAATTCGGGGTTAGGGGGAACTACAGGGCGGATGCAGGAGGCGTTTAACATTGCGAAATATTTTACCAGGGGGATAACGTATATCGACCCCAAAACTTTTCTGATAAGGTCGATTGATTATCTGGATCAGGCTGTCGGGGAGGGATGGATGTTTATGGGGATAGGCACGCTTCTTTTGTCCCTCTTGGGCTTAGTCTTCACGAAAGACAGCCGGAAACACATTTTCTTTTGGTCCATTTTGTTTATTATATTTTTAAATGCCGATACTAATCCTTCTGCCGTCACTTCGGCCGTCCACTGGATCAATGTGTTGACAAATCCATTCCAATTTTTATTACGCAGTCTGCATATGCCGGCCGTGTTGATGCCGTATTTGTTTTTTCCGCTCATTGGGCTGGGATGGGAGGCTGTCCGTTCACTGAGCGCGGGGAAAACTGAGTCTGTTTATCTGAAAAGACTGCCCGTTATGTTGATGCTGCTGATCCCTGTTATCTTTGTCCCGGCAAGATTAAGGATGTACGCGGCGTCTACGAGCCTTTTGTTGCTCATTTTTTTTTATTGTTTTGGCAGGAAGAAAGAGCCGGTCGGGGCATTGACCACGCGCGGTCGTAAAACGCTGGCCTTCGGGATATTTCTAATTTTTTTATTCATTGATTTTAAGGCGTTGGCCATAGTTTTGGATCACCCCTGGCGATTCAAAGGAAAAATTGCTCCCGCCCATTATAAAGGCTTAGAGGGACCTGTCCCGTTTGTCGCTGATTATCAAAATCCGCGTATTTTGCCGTTTCCGGAGTATTACCGGCTGGCCCGGCCGGTGGAACCCGTCATTTTTTCCGATCAGAATAGTTACGGTTTGTTCTATCATTTCACGTCGCTGGACAGGAATTTCAGGATACCCAACGCGTATGAGCCGCGGCATATTTCTTACAAAGGTTTATACAAGGACGTGTACATTCGGCCGTACCTTCTAAGAGACAAGAGGCTCCTATTTTTTGCGGGGCAGGCGATCCCCGCCTTTGATTTGGAAAATTCAAAGATGGCGGAAGTTTTAGGGACGAGGAAAGTCATCATGGTTGATTTGGTGGCCATGGATTTAAAGCGGGCGGTCGAGCAGATCCGATCGTTAAAAGGGGCGCGGGAGTCGGGTATGCCTCCTTTACCCAAATGGACGTGGGATTTTTCTTTTGAGCAGGCGAGGCGCCGGACGGCCGGAGAGGACGTCGAATACAGTTTTGATTTGCCAGCGGATTTTCCGTCTTATTTGGCGACGAATGTTTTTACTGACGACCGCCACCGCTTTAGTTTAAGGTTGGGGGCCAGGCAACTCTGGGCTACGCAGGGAAAAATAATCGGACCATTCGCTTTTGATGTCCAGAACATGCGTAGCCATAAACTCGTGCTGTCTTTGCCCGCCGATTGGGATGTGCGTCATCAAACATTATCGCTGGAGGCAAAACCGTTCGTCGGCATCTCGGATATCTGGCGTAACGAGTTTGACAACCTCGGCTTCAACTATCAGGCGCCCGACGACGGCTGGTTGGTCTTCAATTATCCGTACGATAAGAAATGGCGCTTGACCATGGATGGTCAGCCGGTCCAGTTGTTTAAAGTGAATCGGTATTTCCTGGGGACGCCGGTTAACCGCGGTGAGCATCAATTGTTGCTCCAGTACTGGCCGGACACGCCTTTAAGGGTCATGATGGGAGTTTCCATTATTTTTACCGTTGTGGCTTTCGGGGGTTTGTGCTTTTTGGGGATCCGCCAGGAGTCTTTGCAAGACGCGACGGCGCGGGGTTATTCATGAAAAATGTTTGTTATGATTATTGTATCGTCGGCGCCGGGCCCAGCGGGTTGACGGCCGCTTATCAGTTACTTAAGGCCGGGCGCAGTGTCCTTTTATTGGAAAGAGATGCCCGTATAGGGGGGTTGGCCAAAAGTTATAATTACGGCGGACACATTTTTGACACTGGCCCCAAGCGGTTCCACACGGATGATCCGGTTGTTTTGGATTTTATCAAAGAGATCATGGCCGACGATATCAGTACCATCGAACGTTCGACCAAGGTCTATTTCTGCGACCGCTATTTCGAATGGCCGCTACGCACGCTCGACCTTTTTAAAATGCCCCCGGTGCTGGCCGTCCAATGTGCGTTCGACCTCTTAAAAGAGCGTAAGGTCCACGACCCGGCTTCGTTTCGGGAGTATATCGTATCAAAATACGGGCAGAGTCTGTACGCGACGTTCTTTAAGCCTTACACGCATAAATTCTTGCGCTGGGACGTCGAGGACATCCATTCCGACTGGGCCAGCACAGGGATTAACCGCACCGTCATCGATAAACGCATCAAAAGTAATACGCTGTTGGACCTTTTTAAAACGTTGCTTTTACCCGAGAAGGTGAAAACGGAATTTCTCTACCCCACGCAAGGAGGGTTCGGCGGGTTTTATGAGAGATTGCTCAAGCGTTGTCAGCGGCATCAAAATTTTCAGCTGTTGTTGAACACGGCGATTACCGAGATAAAAGAGCAGTCGGAAAAATTCGATGGCCTGACCCGGGACGCCCGGCCGATTTCCTTCTGTCAGTTGATTTGGACCGGGAACCTTAACGATCTGGGGCGGCTTTTGTCGTCGGGACAACGCGTTCATTATTTAAACACAATTTTTTACAATCTGATCTGCCGTGCCGAGGGGATTAACAATCCAAAAGCTCAGTGGATTTACGTGAGCAGCGGACAGACTTTGATAAGCCGCATCACCTGCATGAAAGAGTTTGCCCCATATACCTGCCGGGAAGGGTATTACAACCTCATGTGTGAATTGACGGATTCGCAGACCTATCCGGTCTATTTTCATCATCCGGAAAATTATGGCGGGCCGATCTTAAGAGAGTTAATGGACATGTCGCTGTTAAAAGGCCTTAAGTATGTCGAGGACATTAAAGTCAACCCCGTGGTCGATACTTATCCCATTTATCATAAGAGTTATGTGCGCGATTTCGCGGCCGCCGCCGGCGCCGTCAAAAAGTTTTCCCGGCGGATCCATCTTTTGGGACGCTGCGGCGCGTTCTGGTACAACAACAGCGACCATTCTATCCGTTTTGCCATCGAACTGACAAAGCGGCTTTTGAACAAAGAGGGCGAAGAATTCAATTACCGCCGTTATTTCGGCGGCGAGGCGACGCGTTCGGCCCACTCGCAAGGGGTAGAAACGTGACGCCCCACGAAAAAGTCATCGTGGTTGTCGGCGGCGCCGGCGGTATCGGCTTGGCAACGGCGGAAATGTTATTACAAAAAGATTATTCTCTCGTTGTCGCTGACAAAAATTCCGCCCGGGTCGATTCCTTCAAGTCCCGTTACCGGGAACTTTTAGATAAAAGAGTATTCCCGTGGACTTTCGATATCGCGGACCGGCGGGCATGCGGGGAAATCTTACAATGGATCAAAGGGCGGCTTAAATTCATTGATGGCCTTATCATCACGGCGGCTGTTCATAATGCCCATCCCGTGGAGTATCTGGCGGATGAACTTGTCGACCGTGTCCTTAATGTCAATCTGATCGCGCACATCAAGTTCGTGCGGGACTGTTTGCCCCTCATCAAAGATGGAGGGAGGATTGTGGCCGTGAGCTCTATCGCGGCGGGCATCGGCATCCCGATGGAATCCCTTTATTCGGCGTCCAAGGCGGGCCTAGAGATGTTTTACGAGTCTTTATCGGTGGAAATTTCTTACCGGCAGATCAAATGCTCTGTTATTCACCCCGGAAATATCAACACCGGTTTTAATGAGACCGGCAATGATTATCAGCCCCAAGGCCGCCCGTTCGTTGATGAAGGTTACCGGAAAGTGATCGCCTCCATCGACAGCCGCCGGGGGATGAGTCCGCCTACCGTCGCCCGGACAATTGTCCTGGCCATTGCCTCTCCCAACCCCCGATTCTGTTATGTCGTCGGACAAAACGCCCTCAAAGCCCATTGGGCCAAACGTCTCCTCGGCCGGGACTTGGCCTTGAAAGTGATGGCCAAATATTTCGGGTTTTAAAAAAATATTATGTGTGGAATTCTGGCCCATGTGGCTTTTGAAGAAAAAGCCAGGATATCGGAAGAGACCCTTAAGGGCCTTAACGGGTTGTTGACTCACCGCGGGCCCGACTCCGGCGGAATCTATCGACAAGACGAAGTCGGCTTGGCTATCCGTCGGCTGTCGATCATTGATCTAAAAACCGGCGACCAGCCTATTTTTTCCGAGGACAGCCGTTATGTGATTGTCTTTAACGGAGAAATTTATAATTACCAGGAATTGCGCCAAAACCTCTTAAAACGGGGTTACCGTTTTAAGACCAACAGCGATACGGAGGTGCTGTTATATTCATTCATCGATGAGGGACCGGCGTGTCTGTCGCGTCTCAACGGGATGTTCGCTTTTGCCGTTTGGGATAACAAAAAGCGAGAATTGTTTTTAGCCCGCGACCGGCTGGGCGTCAAACCTCTGTATTACGCCATCGATGAAAGCCGCGTTTTGTTTTCCTCGGAAATCACGCCGCTTTACCGTTCCCATTTTTTCCCACGGCGTTTAAATATTCGGGCCATTTCCGATTATCTGGCGTACTGGTACATCTGCGAGCCGGAGACTATTTTTGAAGGGATGTTTCAGCTGCCTGCTGGCCATTACGCGTTTGTCCGCAACCGGCGGCTGGAAAAATTTCGTTACTGGCAGGTCCCCAACGAAGGAGAGTTGGATATTTCTTATTCAAAAGCCCAAGAACGGTTGCGGGATTTACTTGAGGACGCCGTCCGCTTAAGGATAAAAGTGGACGTGCCCATCGGGACTTTTTTGAGCGGAGGAATTGATTCGGGGTTGGTGACGGCTTTTTCGGCGAAACATATTGCGCACCGGTTGAAATCTTTTGCCATCGGTTTTCCCCAAAAAAGTTATTCGGAGATCGACCTCGCCCAGAAAACGGCGCGGCGTTACGACGTGGATTTACACGCTGCCCCTTGTCCGGACATGACCCCGGACATATTGGAACACACGGCCGGCGCGTTCGATGAACCTTTGGGCAACGCCAGTTTTGTCCCGACCTTTTTTTTGGCCCAGTCGGCCCGACGGGATGTGAAAGTTGTTTTGACCGGCGATGGGGGAGATGAGTTGTTCGGTGGCTACCCCACCTACCAGGCGCCTTATTATCTCAATATGTATCGTCGTTTTCCTGGCGTCTTTAAAACACTGCTCAAGAAGGTTGTCCAAAATATTCCTGTTGCGCATGAGCGTATCAGTTTGGATTTTCGTTTAAAGCAGTTGATGAAAGGCCTTGACTACCCCTACACCCGCGCGCATTTCACGTGGCGGGAGGTGGGCGCTTTGTCTGTGCAGAAAGAATTGTTTCACGAGGACGTTTGGGAAAAACTCTCCGGCTACGACCCATTTTCGCGGACGGACGCTTATTTTGCCCAGGCGAAAAACTTAAGCGTAAAAAATCAGTATATGTTTGTGGACCTCAACACGTATTTGCTTAATGACCATTTGCGTAAAGTCGACCGGATGACGATGGCCCATTCGCTGGAGGCGCGGTTACCCTACATGGATTACCGGATCGTCGAGTTGGCGATGCGGTTACCCGAGGCGTACAAGGTCACATTTTTTCAGACCAAAAAAATTCTAAAAGATATGGCTAAGGATTTTTTACCCGCGGCTGTGGTGAATGGTCCCAAAAAAGGGCTGACCCCGCCGATCGCCCATTGGTTGGCTGGTCCTCTGAAGGATTACGCCGGTGACCAACTGCAGGGGGGGATAATGGACCAGTTATTTGAGAAAAAAACCATCCGCACACTTTGGGAAGAATTTCTCTCCCATCGCTGCGACCACAGCCGGCTGTTGTGGGCGTTGTTGACGTTAAAAGTTTGGAGCAAAAATTTAGAAAAAAAATGACCAAGGTCGTTTTGCATCTCGCCAGAAATATCGTTTCTACATTGTTGGAACAAGAGTTTGGTCAGGACCAACATGTGTTAAACAAAACGGCGGTTATCATCGTCCAACGCATTCGACAGATGCCGAAATTCCTTTCCTGGGCGATGGTTTTTCTGACGATGGTTTTTGAGTGGTCGGGGTTTATTCTTTCCGGAAAAAGATTTTCTTCAAAAACGCTATCAGAACAAAACGAGCAAATCGAACGGTGGCGCGATAGCCGTTTATCGGTTTGTCGGGACGTCGTTCAGTTTTATGAAAAGATGACCGTATTTATTTATTGCTCTTTGATGGATTCTCCCGTTACTGACCGTCAACGTTCTGGTCCGACATGATGCCGCAAAAAAATATCCATTGTGAAATTTTGATTGTCGGTTCCGGACCGGGGGGGGCCACGACAGCTTGTTTGCTGGCCCGGGCCGGCAAGGATGTTTTATTGGTGGAAGAGGGCGGCCACTTTTCCGTTGCGGACGCGGCGGCTTACTCGCTCAAGGAGATGGATCTCAAATACCGTCACGCCGGCATGACGGTCGCTTTTGGTAAGCCGACGGTCGCTTATTTAGAAGCCTGCTGTGTGGGCGGGGCCAGTGAAGTCAACGCCGGGTTATATCATTACCCGTTCGCAGAGGTTTTGGAAAATTGGCAAGCGGGGTTTCAGATCAAGGAATTTGGCTTGCGGGAACTCGAACCTTTTTTTAGAGATGGCGAGCAAGACATCGCGGTCACAAAAATGCCGGCGGGCGTGGGGCCGGCCTCGCGCAAAATTTTAGAAGGCGCTGACCAGTTGAACTGGAAGGCCGCGGAGGTGCCGCGCTGCTGGAAATATTTAAAAGAGCCTTCGGGGAAGACCAAACAGGTCCGTCAGTCGATGACGGAAACGATGATCCCCAAGGCCATCCAGGCCGGCTGCCGGCTTTTGGCGAGGACAAAAGTGCGGTATCTTAAGTTAAACCGAAGAGCGGCCCTTTTTGCCGTGGCGGATTCTTTTAATTCTGACGGTCAAAAAGTCAGGTTGAAAATCTTTTTTAAAAATGTGTTCGTGTGCGCCGGCGCGATTCAGACTCCCGCTTTATTGCGCCGTAGCGGTATCAAACGCCACATCGGTGATTCGTTGCGGATGCATCCGGCCATCCGCGTGGTCGCTTTGTTTAAAGACCAGATGCATGACAACACCGAGGGCGTTCCCGTCGTGCAGATCCAGGAATTTAAGCCGCGTCTGACGCTGGGGGGGTCGTACAGCGCGCTGCCCCATCTGGCCCTGTGGTTGAGCGGCCAGAGAGACGTCGGGAAGAAATTATCTCTTTGGAAAAATATGGCGATTTTTTACGCGCTCATCGTTGGGACAGGGAAGGGGACGGTGAGAAATATTCCTTTTCTGGAAGATCCATGGATCGCGATGCCCCTGACAGAAAAGGACCGTTCGGCTTTTGGAGACGGATTATTCCGTCTGGGGCAGTTACTTTTGGCCGCCGGGGCCACAGAGATTTATTCTCCTATCGCCGGGGGCCCGTCCATTAAGAACCGCGCTGACTTGGGTTCTTTGAAACAGGTTCTTCCTCAATCCGGAGTGGATATCTCGACGATTCATCTGTTCAGTTCCTGTCCGATGGGCGAAGACTTCAAACAATGCGCCGTCGATTCCTTCGGAAAAGTTCACGGCTTTGATAATGTTTATCTGAATGATGCCAGTATTCTCTCCGGGGCGCCGGGGGCCAACCCCCAGGCCTTGATCATGGCCGTCGCCCGCAGGAACGCTCAGAAATTTTTGGAAAATGAGCCCACGGGCAGCCTTTAGGTTCCCTTACCCGCCGAGAGGGCTCATTTTAAAGAACAGAAGGTGAAGGATCCTTTGCCCTCCGGGCTTCAGGATGACCAGTTGGGTGAGGTAGTCTGAATCTTCCCCAACTGGTCAGAAAAATTCCGTTCTAAAGGTTGAATTTACCACACAAATAAGATAGAATCCACCCACAATAGAGGTTTAATGAGCGGTTAAATCCAAAGGAAGTTTTTAATCAATCCTATGCTTTCGGTCGAAACGAAACTCCCGCCAGTGGTTGTCCCCTTGGAGACGGATTATTTGGGGATTTATCTGACCAACCGCTGTTTTCTTTCCTGCGCTTACTGCATCACCAACTACAATGAGCAATTTATCAACGTCAAAGAATTCCGCGAGTTGGAAGCCTCCGAGTGGATTGAGGCGTTAAACCGCCTCGAACTTCCCCCCGGTATCCCTTTGACCTTGCAGGGGGGAGAACCTTTTTTGCATAAAGGTATTTGGGAAATTTTAGAGAACGTCCGGCACAAGGTGGACATCTTAACGGCCCTGCCGCCCAGCGTGACCGTGGAGAAATTCCGCAAATTAAAAACGCTCGATTGGAACAAGCGGGAATCTCCGTACCCGACGATCCGCGTGAGTTATCATAAGGGGCAGAACGATTACAAAAAACTCATCGAACGCATCAAGGAGTTGCAGCCATTTTTAAACATCGGTTTATTTCATATCGACCACCCGGCTTATCCTGACGTGATCCAAGAGATCCGCGAATACGCGGCCCAAGAGGGGGTGGAATTTCGCACCAAAGTCTTTTTGGGCGAATGGCAGGGGAAAGTGTACGCCGATTATAAATATCCGGACGCCTGTGGGGGGCGGCCGATCCGCAAAAATGTCCAGTGTAAGAACACGGTTTATCCCATCGGGCCAGACGGGTTGATCTACCGCTGTCATTCCGACCTTTATGGGCGGCGCCGCAACCTGGCGCTGGGAAATCTTCTGGACCCCGATTTAAAGCTTGAGAACAAATACCGCAATTGCGCCTTTTACGGGACCTGCATCCCCTGCGACGTCAAAGTCAAGACCAACCACTTACAGCAACAAGGGTACACGTCTGTCGATATCCTCTTTGAATGAGTCGCGCTCCAAGACAAGTTCTCATTATCAAGACGGGTTTTTCGGAGTTTTTGGACCGCAGTATTTCGACCACCGTCAGTTTGGGGGACGTTTTATTAAGCACTTGTATTTTGCCTCTTTTTAAAAATGACCAAGTGACCTGGGTGACCTCCTGGGCGGCCCGCCTGTTGCTCAACAATAATCCGTATATTAACCGGACGTTGATCTTTGGGCCCAACGTTTTACCCGAAATCACCTCGCGCCGTTACGACGTGCTGGTCAATTTGGAAAAGGATATTGGTATCTGCACCTGGCTCACGCAGATTAAAGCGTCTAAGCGCTACGGGTTTTATTTTAATAACCGGATCCACGACATCGCTTCCTACGGGAAGTTGACCCAGCACCTTTTAGCCGGGCAGGAGAACCACCGCCATATCGAAAAGACATGGATGGAATCCCTCTACGAGGCGTTGGGGGCCCGCTGGAATGGGGAGAGACCGATCCTCCACCGGCAGCGTCGTTCTCGGGAAAAATACGATATCGGTTTTAATTTTTCCGTCGGCGCGAAATGGCCGACCAAGGCCTGGCCCATCGCAAAGTGGAAGGACTTAGAAAAACTCCTTGAGCGTAAATTCACCGTCGGCTGGCAAGAGGGGCATAAGAGTATTCTCAAGTATGTCGATTGGATGGACAGTTGCCGGCTGGTAATTACCTCCGATTCCCTGGGGCAGATTTTGGCGTTGGCGTTGGATAAAAAAGTGGTCAGCCTGTACGGCCCGACGGATCACCGGCGCATGCAAAAAATCGAGAATGTCACCACGCTCTGCTCAAGCCTGCGTTGCCCGCACCTGCCCTGTTATCTGCCGGTCTGCAAGTTCGAAAAATTTTGCATGGATTATATCGATCCGTTCAGTGTCGCGCAAACCTGCGAGCGGATGTTAAGTGAGGCCAACGCAAGGCCATGAAAAATTCTGACTTAAAAACAATTCTTGTCACCGGTGGGGCCGGTTATGTGGGGGCGGTCCTTGTCCCTAAGCTTTTGACCAAAGGCTACCGCGTTAAAGTGTTGGACCTTTATATTTACGGCGAAGACGTTTTAAAAGCAGTCCAAGGCCATCCCAACCTTAGTGAGATCAAGGGTGATATCCGGGACGTCAATCTTTTAAAGAAAGAAATCCCAGGCACGGACGCGATTATCCATCTGGCGTGTATTTCCAACGACCCCAGTTACGAACTGGATCCCAGTTTAAGTAAAACGATCAACTACGACGCGTTTTTACCGCTCGTGCAGATCGCCAAAGCCAATGGGGTCAAAAGGTTTATTTTTGCCTCGAGCTCCAGCGTCTACGGGGTTAAAGGCGAACCGGATGTCCACGAAGATTTGCCCCTGGAACCCTTGACGGACTATTCCAAATATAAAGCCCTTTGCGAGGAATATCTCTTGAAAGAACAGGCCCCCGGATTTACGGTGCTTATTTTACGCCCGGCGACGGTTTGCGGGTATTCTCCCCGGTTGCGCCTGGATTTAACCGTTAATATCCTGACGAACCATGCGCTCAACAAAAGGGTCATCACGGTTTTCGGGGGAGACCAGAAGCGGCCGAACATTCACATTGAGGACATGACAGACCTTTATGTCCAGTGCCTTCAGTACCCCGATGAGAAGATTGCCGGAAAAATTTTTAATGCCGGTTACGAAAATTACTCGGTGAGCCAGATTGCTCAGCTGGTCAAAACCGCGCTTAAAATGAAGGATGTCGAAATTGTCCGCCAGCCAACCGATGACAACCGTTCCTACCATGTCTCCTCAGAGAAAATCAAAAATGAATTGGGGTTTACCCCACGGCATTCCATTGCAGACGCCGTTGTCGGGTTAAAGCGCGCCTTTGACCGCAGTGAAATAAAAGACCCTTTTAATAACATCCGCTACTATAATATCAAAACCATGCAGGCCGTTAATTTAAAATAAGAATATGCCCATTCCGGTTACCATGTCATTGGCGATAGACGAAAAAATACTCAAAACGCTTTTGCGTCAACTCTTGCGCATCCGCCTCGCGGAAGAAAAAATTGTCGAGCTTTATCCCGAACAGCAGATGCGCTGCCCGGTACATCTGTGCATCGGCCAGGAGGCCGTGGCCGTCGGGGTCTGCCAGCATTTAAAGCGTGATGATGTCGTGATGAGCGCGCACCGTTCGCATGGCCATTACCTGGCCAAGGGCGGGGATTTGAAAAGTCTTTTTGCGGAACTTTACGGGAAAGAAACCGGCTGCGCCAAAGGCCGGGGGGGGTCGATGCACTTAATCGATTTGTCGGTCAATTTCTGGGGCGCCACTCCGGTCGTCGGCGGGTCAATTCCCGTGGCCGCCGGGATTGCGCTGGCCGATCATTTAAACCAGCGGAAAAATATATCTGTCGTTTTTTTTGGGGATGCGGCCGTGGAAGAGGGGGTTTTTCATGAGACGCTTAACTTTGCCGCGCTCAAAAAGCTGCCGGTCTTGTTTGTGTGTGAAAATAATCTTTTATCGGTGAATACGCACATTGAGAAGCGCCAACCGCAGAGGCCTATCACGAACCTCGCCCAGGCCCATGGGCTTGTTTGTTTTCGCGAAGACGGCAACGATGTCCTGAAGGTTTACGAAACGGCCTGCAACGCGGTCGCCCATGTTCGTTCGGGACAAGGGCCGGCGTTTATCGAATTTTTGACCTACCGTTATCGCGAGCATTGTGGGCCAAACGAAGATGTTGGTCATGGTTCACGGACAAAGGAAGAATTTGCTTCTTGGCAGGCACGATGTCCGGTCGAGAATTTTAAAAAGTATTTGTTGGTGCAAGGTGTGATGGACGAAAACGAAATCGAAAATATTTCTAAACAGCTCAATGGGGAAATCGACGAAGCTGTCCGCTTCGCTAAGGCGAGCCCGTTTCCTCAGGGGCCTTTAACACAAAAAGACATTTACGCTTAAAAACAGTTAATGTTATGTCTTTAAGAAACGTTTACATTGTTGATCTGGGGACGGGGACGAACCGCAATCTCTTGCCGCTCGCCGCGGGTCTCATCTCGTCTTACAGTCAAAGTATCCCGCAGATTCGCGACAGTTTTAATATCCATATCCGTTTTCTACGCCAGGCCCCGCGGGCGATGGTTTTGGATTTTGAAGACCCGGCCGTCGTCGCTTTTTCGTGTTATATCTGGAATTTTCAGGTGACACTTCATCTGGCCCGGTTAACGAAAGAAAGGTTTCCCAAGGCCCTGATTGTTATAGGCGGGCCCTCTGTCCCGAAACGTCCGGAAAGGATAAAACTTTTTTTTGAGCAGTACCCTTACCTTGATGTTCTAGTGAAAGGGGAGGGGGAGTTTACCTTTGCCGATATTCTTTTGTCTCAGGTGGAAGGCCGGAATCTGGTGACAGTGAGCGGGATTTCCTTTCGGGCAGCGAGCGAAAAACAAGGTTTCGTGATGACGCCACCGCGGGAGCGTGTTGGAGATTTGAATGTTATCCCGTCTCCTTTTTTGGACGGAACATTTGATGCGCTGATGCAACAGTACGGCCCCCAGGTGACCGGGACCGTGTGGGAGACGGACCGCGGCTGTCCTTTTAGTTGCACATTTTGCGATTGGGGCGGGGCGGACGTCACCAAGATCAGCAAATTTCCCGTGGAGCGACTGTACCAAGAGCTCGAATGGATGAGCCGCAACCGCATTTTTTATATCTATGGGGCTGATGCTAATTTTGGAATTTTTTACGAGCGTGATTTTAGCATTGCCCAAAAACTTGCGGAGTTGTGTCTAAAAACAGGTTATCCAAAATTTTTGATGATCAATTGGACCAAGAACAGCCATGAAAAGATTGTGGCGATTGCCGACGTCTTGCGCGAAGGTGGTGTGCAGACCAATGTGACGTTAGCCATTCAGTCATTTCATCAGCCGACGCTCAAGGCTATCAAGCGGGTTAATATCAAACCGGACAGCCTATTAAAATTAAAAGGGGCCTTCCACGACCGCCATCTGCCGACGTATACTGAGCTTATCCTTGGCTTGCCGGAGGAGACCTACGCGACGTTTATGGCCGGGGTCAATCAGTCGATGACGCCACGGCTGGACGACCATTTTGTGGTTTACTTGTGCACGATTCTGGAAAATACGGAAATGGCGACAGAGGAGTATGTTCAAAAATATAATATCGCCATGCGCTCCTGCCAGGTGGCCATGCCCCGGCGGATTATTGACCAAGACAGTCCGGTGGAGACTGAAAAGATTGTGGTGGGGACTTTGACTTTGCCGATCCCTCAATGGCAGCGGGCCTACCGGGCCGGTTATTTTAACGTTGTCCTCTACAACTTCCGTCTGGCTTTTTTTGTGATGAACTATTTCTATTATCAATGCGGGGTCATCAGGACAGATTGGGTCGAGTTTTTGCTGGCGGCCATTATCGCTGACCCCACGCATTATCCGGTTCTGAATAGGGCCCTCGAGCATATCGAGAAACAGGTGCAAATGATCCTGGATGGTGTTTCCAGCGTCAGCAAAGTGGAAGGTTTAGGCGGCATCGTCTTGTCCCCCTACGAGGCCCTACTGCACCTTCTCCTAGAGGATAGGGAAAATTTCTATTTGGAATTAAAAGAAATTACATTTCGGTTTTGTCGGCATTATAAATATAAAATTACAGAGAATGTTTTTAATGATATTTTTCTTTACCAAAAGATCCGTATGCCTGTCTGGCCGTTTCCCAAAGACCGCTTTTATGATTTTAAAACAAATGTCCCGGAATATTTTAAGGCCATGACGGACGGGACCGCTCTGCCCGCGATTACAGAACGTCCGACCAGGATCGAATTGATTGTATCGACACAAGATTTTAAGGACAAGGTCGAATTTTTTTTCACCAGGGTTCGTAGTGGACATACCCATGCTATTCACGACGTAAAGGGGTGCACTCAAGATGAGGACAGCAAGGTTATAGGTGCTTTTTTTCGATGAAAAGAGAAATCACATTTGCGCAAGCCATTCATGAGGCCCTCGATATTTGCCTGGCCAACGATCCGGCCGTTTTTTTAATCGGGGAAGGGGTGCCGGACCCGAAGGGGATCTTCGGCACGACGGCGGGGTTAGCGCAAAAGTATGGGCCCAACCGCGTCATGGATATGCCGGTCGCCGAGAACGGTTTGACGGGGATATGTGTCGGGGCGGCCTTGCGCGGGATGCGGCCGGTGTTAACCCACCAACGGGTGGATTTCGCTATCCTCTCTTTGGATCAGCTCATCAACAATGCGGCCAAATGGTATTTTATGTTTGGCGGTCTCAAGAGCGTCCCGTTGGTCGTGCGCGTGATCGTGGGGCGAGGCTGGGGCCAGGGCGCGCAGCACGCGCAAAGTTTACAGTCCATTTTCGCGCACATCCCGGGTTTGAAGGTCGTGTTGCCGGCCACCGTTAGCGACGCCAAGGGATTGATGATAGCCGCTATCGAAGACGCTAATCCGGTCATTTGCATTGAACACCGTTGGTTGCATGGGTTGAAAGGCGAGGTTCCGGAGGGTTATTACCGGGTTCCTTTGGGACAGGCGAACGTTCTTCAGGAGGGGAAAGATTTGACCATTGTGGCCAGTTCCCATATGACCATCGAGTGCCGACGGGCTGTTTCGTTTCTGGAACGGATGGGATTGAGCGTGGAATTGATCGATGTGCGGACGATTAAACCGCTTGATGAAGCAACGATTTTAAAATCAGTCAAGAAAACAGGACGGTTATTGGTGGCCGACGGGGATTGGTTGACCGCCGGTTTTGCCGGGGAGATCGTAAGCCGTGTCTGTGAAAATGTTTTTTCCTCATTAAAGGGCGCGCCGCGACGGGTTACTTGGCCCGATATCCCTTCGCCGTCAACGCCCGCTTTGACGAAAGATTATTACCCTGGTTACCGGCAGATCGTTGGGGAAGCGGCCGGGATGTTTGGTTTGAACGCGAATACCCATAGTGATGTTTTTAAAGATGTTTATGCCCAATCGCTGTATCCCGCGGATGTCCCTGATTTGTCGTTTACGGGACCGTTTTAAGTCGTCTATGAAAAAGACTCGTGTTTGTGTTCTGGGGAGTAATTCATTTTCCGGCAGTGATTTTATCGACCTGCTTCTGGAAGACAAAAAATATGAAGTGCTGGGCATCAGCCGCTCGCCAGAGAAGAGTAAAATTTTTTTGCGCTATAAGCGCCACCGCGCGCCGACCTTCACGTTTCATCAGGGCGACCTTAACCAAGACAGCAAAAAGATTGCCAGATTATTGCAGGAGTTTAAACCGGACTATATCGTCAATTTTTCCGCCCAGAGTGAAGTGGGCCCAAGTTGGCAGACACCCTGGGACTGGTTTGAGACCAACACGGTGGCCTTGGCGCGGTTGATCGATTATTTAAAGGGAGCCAAATATTTAAAGAAGTATGTCCATATCTCAAGCCCGGAAATCTATGGTTCATGCCAAGGTGTCGTGAAGGAAACAGCCCCATTAAATCCAAGTACGCCTTATGCTGTTTCCAAAGCGGCCGCCGATTATTTTTTGTCGGCCTATTGGAAAAATTTTCGGTTTCCCGTCTGTTGGGTCCGCGCGACGAATGTTTACGGCGCGCACCAGCAGTTATTTAAGATTATCCCTCGGTCCGTGATCCGCATCAAATCGGGAGAAAAAATTCTTTTGGACGGTGGTGGCCAGGCCGTTAAATCATACATCCATATCCGGGACGTTTCGCGCGGAGAACTGGCCATTATGGAGAAGGGAAAGCTGGGAGAGGTTTATCATCTTTCTCCGGATCAGGGGTATCGGGTGCGGGACATTGTCAAAAAAATTTGTCAGAAAATGGCTGTCGATTTTAACAAAGTTACTCAAGTCGCCCCGGAGCGACTCGGTCAGGACAAGGCTTATGTGATTGATTCAACCAAGGCGCGGCGCCAATTGCGATGGCGGCCGCTCGTCGATTTGGATGCCGGGATCGATGAGGTGATTGATTGGGCCAACGCGAATTGGGAAGAGATTCAACAAGAGCCGCTGGAGTATATCCACCGCCGGTAAATGAGAATGAAAAGTTTAAAACAACAAACGGTTGTTATCTTGTCGGTCAGCAGCGATATCGGGTTTGATCTGGCCAAGCGGTATTTGCAGGCCGGATACCGAGTGGTGGGGACGTATCGTTCCCAATGTCATGTCCAGAGTTTAAAACGGTTTAACGCTTGCAAATTGTTTTATTGTGACCTCCTTGATAATGAGAGTATCAAAAAATTTTTAGCCGATTATGCCCGGCTGGATTGGCCGTGGGAAATTTTTATCTCCTGTGTCGGCCATCCGCAGCCGTTGACGGCTTTTTTAAAGACTGATTTTTTACAGTGGGAACAGTCCGTGTCGATCAACGCGATAAAGCCGTTGGCAGTTTTGCATGGGCTTTATCCCCGGCGTGTCAAAGGGAAGATATGTGCTGTCGTATTTTTTGCCGGCGGCGGGACCAACAACACGGTGGTCGATTTCTCCGCTTATACCTTGTCTAAAATCATGCTTATTAAAATGTGTGAATTCTTGGATGCGGAGAGCCAGGACCTTAATATATTTATTGTGGGTCCCGGGTGGACAAAAACAAAAACTCATTATAAAATTTTATACGATCCATCCGTTTCCCCGGAGAAATCCGCGCAGACACGGGAATTTTTAAAAACCAAAAAAGGCACGCCGCTACGCGATATTTATCAGTGTATTGAGTGGTTGAGAAGCCAGGGCCGCCGGGTCGCCGGCGGTCGTAATTTTTCTGTCGTCTATGACCCCTGGAAAGCTTCTGGCCGGACGGATCTGGCCCAGGCCCTTGCGGCCGACCCGGATATGTATAAGCTGAGGCGCCACCGCAATGATTTTAATAACATGACCCATGCTCAAAAATAAAATGCCGGCCCAAAAAAGACTTACTCAGCAGCAAGCCTTCCAGCGGGGAGCGGAGCATCAGTTTATCGACTCCATTGAGCTTGGGCCCTGGACGTCCTACAGCCTTCTTAAGGACCCCAAGCACATGGGCTTTGTCCTCGCGCGCTATAAATTCTGCGCCAAGATGCTTGAGGGAAAAGAGAATGTCCTTGAAGTCGGTTGCGGCGACGGCTTCGGTATCCCCATCGTCGCCCAAGCCGTCAAGCGTGTCTTAGGGATTGATGTGGACGACCGCTTGATTCAGGGGAACCGCAAACGGCTGGCCAAGATCAAGAACGTCCAATTTAAGAAGATGAGCATCTGTGAACAAGTCCCCGTTGGAAAATTCGATGCCGCCTATTCGGTGGATGTCATCGAGCATCTGGACAGGCCGCTGAACGCCCCATTTTTAGAAAACCAGTGCCGGTGTCTGAAACCCGACGGGATTTGTATCATCGGGACGCCTAATATCACCGCCAACAAATACGCCTCGCAGCGCAGCCGCGTCCAGCACATCAATTTAAAGAGTCATAAGACGTTGCGGGCCCAGATGGAAAAATATTTTCGCAACGTTTTTATGTTTTCGATGAACGACGAAGTTTTGCACACCGGTTACGCGCCCATGGGGCATTACATTTTTGGGATGGGGGTTGGCTTAAAGTGATCGATAAATTGACCAGTCACGCGCTGCGCCTGGAAGGCCAGCCGATGTTTAGGCTTTTAGACCGCGTCAAAGAGATGGAAGCTAAGGGACGCGATATCATCCATTTTGAAATAGGCGACCCGGATTTTGCCACGCCGGGAAAAATCGTTCAAGCCTGTATTCGCTCGCTAGAAGAGGGAGAAACGCATTACGCCAGTTCCCTTGGCCTCAAGGAACTGCGCCGGACGATCGCCGATTACACGAAACGTAACCTGGGCTTTAGCCCGGCTCTCGGCCAGATCCTCATTTCTCCCGGCGCCAACGCCTTAATCTATTTTGTGATCCAGTGTTTGGTTAAGGAAGATGAGGAGGTCATTGTTCCGGACCCTGCGTTTTCCACCTATTATTCGGTTTTGAAATTTTTGAATCTCAAGGCGGTCCGGATTCCGCTTCTGGAGGAAAATGATTTTCGTATGAACCCGCGAGATGTCCGCAAGGCTGTCACGAAAAAGACGAAGTTGATCATCATCAATTCGCCCCAAAACCCCACCGGTTCGGTCATGACCGCCCAAGAGGTCGAAGAAATTTACCGGATCGCCGAAGAGTATGATCTTTTTATCCTCAGCGATGAAATTTACCGGCTTATGTCTTTTGAAAGTCTGCCGGCCTCGCCGTCCATTTATGACCAATGCCGCCAAAGGACCATTGTCATGACGGGATTTTCCAAGACGTTCGCGATGACCGGTTGGCGTCTGGGATACATGATTGGCCCGGAGTTTTTGGTGGAAAGGATATCGCTTCTTCTGCAGACCATCGTTTCCTGTGTGCCGACGTTTATTCAGAAGGCAGGGATCACTGTCCTAGAGGAGAACCATCCGGAAGTCCCCGTGATGCTCTCTGAGCTCAAGCGCCGCCGGGAAATAATAGTCAACGGGCTAAATCAGTTGCCCGGCGTCAGCTGTCTTAAACCCCAGGGGGCTTTTTATGTTTTTGCCAATATCAAAAATACGGCCATGACCAGCGAAGAATTTTCCCGGTGCATGTTGGAGGAGGCCGGCGTGGCCTTGCTGCCGGGGCCGAATTTTGGTGAACACGCCGAAGGGTTTGTACGGTTGTGCTATGCCAATTCTTTGGCGAATATCGAAAAGGGGCTTAGGCGCATGCAAAAGGTTTTAGAGAAAAAAGTTGTCCACGTGTAAGAGGAGATGATGAAATTATCCGATTATGTCGTTCAGTTTTTAGTCGATCAGGGCATTAAACATATCTTTTTGATCTCCGGTGGGGCGGTGGCGCATCTGGTGGATTCAGCGGCGCGAAATCCGAATATCCAATATATCTGCACCCAGCATGAGCAGGGGGCGGGCGCGGCGGCCGACGCCTACGCCCGTGTCAGTGATAACCTCGGGGCGGTCATGGTCACCAGCGGGCCCGGGGCGACGAATTTAGTGACCAGCGTTTGCAACGCTTATTTTGATTCTATTCCCACCATTTTTCTCTGCGGCCAGGTGGCCACGTTCCGCCTGCGCCCCGACGCGCGCCTGCGCCAGAAGGGTTTTCAGGAAACGGACGTCATCTCTATTTTTCAGTCGATCACCAAGTATTCTGTTCAATTGCAACGGGCTGAGGATATCCGCTATGAATTGGAAAAGGCGGTTTATTTGGCGAAATCCGGACGGCCGGGGCCGGTTCTCTTGGATATCCCCGATGACCTGCAGCGCGTGGATATCAGTCCCGAAAAGTTAAAGACATTTATTCCCCCCGAAAGTAAGAAACAGAGTTCCCTGGAAAGTCAGGTCGAGAAGATTGTCACGATGATCAAGACGGCCCGGCGGCCGGTTCTCATTTTAGGGGCCGGCGTGCGTATTGGGCAGGTGACCAAAGAAGCTTTAGAATTCGCCGATCATTTTAAGCTGCCGGTTTTATTAACCTGGGGAGCGATGGATAGCGTGGGGTACGATCATGAGCTGAACATGGGGGGGCTGGGGGTTGTCGGCCCGCGCGCGGGCAATTTCGCGGCCCAAAATTCTGACCTGGTCATAGCCCTGGGGACTCGGCTTTCCCAGATGATCACCGGTGGTAAACAGTCGCTCTTTGCCGTCGGGGCTAAAAAGGTCATGGTGGACATCGACCGTGCGGAGTTGACAAAGTTTGCCCCGCAGGATTTTCAATTAGACCTGGCGGTGGAAACGGACCTTAAGGAATTTTTTGAGGCCTGTCGGAATATTTATAAAGATTTCCCGAGCGACCGGTTTGGAAGCTGGCGCCAGCAGATCCGACAGTGGCGGAAGAAATATCCGATCTGCCCGGCCCATTATTATGAACGTAAGGAGCTAGTCGACGCCCATGTCTTTATCAAAGAATTATCCGCGGCGACCAAGAAGGATCATCTCATCATTACCGATGCCGGCGGAAATCTTTCCTGGACGATGCAGGCCTTTGAGGTGAAAACCGGTCAACGGTTGTTCTCCGCCTGGAACCATTCTCCGATGGGCTATTCGTTGCCGGCCAGTATTGGGGCGGCCCTGGTCAGCGGCCGGGAAGTCATCTGCATTATCGGCGACGGGGGGCTGATGATGTGCCTACAAGAACTGGGGACCATCCGTCGCCATGACTTGCCCGTGAAAATATTCGTTTTCAATAATCGCGGTCACGGTATACAAAAACAGACGATTGAAACTTGGCTGGGCGGCAACTACGCCGCCGTCGATTACGACACCGGGCTTTATTTCCCCGATTTTGTCAAAGTCGGTGAATCTTTTGCTATCCCTTCGTTACGCATTGAGAATCATTCCCGGCTTAAAAAACAAATCACGGAGGCCCTGCGTAAACCGGGTCCGGTCTTATGCAGTGTCGAGATTGTCCCGGATCAGAAGATTGTCCCCATGTTGAAATTCGGCGCCGGCCTCGAAGACTTGGACCCCAAACTCCCCTCCGCCGAACTTCAGGAAATCATGCGATATCCTCAGCAAAAACAGAGGGCCCGCCAACCCTCTTCTTTAAACCCGAGGCTAAAAAAAGTTTCCGTTTAATCCGTATCCGGCAAAATTTTAGTTAATTTTTCAGAGAATGATGAATCGGGCAAAGAAAGAGATATCGGTTATTATTCCGGCCTTCCAGGAAGAAAGAAATATCGTGGCGGCCGTTGAGAACGTGATCGGCGCTGTCGGTCCTTCGGCGGCGGGTTATGAAATCATCGTCGTCAATGACGGGAGTTCAGACCAGACCGGTCCGCTCGCCGAACACCTTGCCCGTAAATATGCTGGCGTCAAAGTTTTGCATAACGAAAGCAACCGGGGGTTCGGATATTCTTACCGCAGGGGCCTTGAGGCGGCGACAAAGGAGTATGTCACGGTTTTCCCCGGGGACAACGACATGTCCGCGACAACCCTCACGCGATTAATTCAGGAAATGGAAGGGGTGGACTTAGTCGTCTCGTATCTGGTCAATACCCACCGGCGGTCTTGGTTTCGCCGAATCCTCTCCCGAATCTTTGTCTGGTTATTGAACACGATGTTCGGGCTGCATCTGAAATATTTCAACGGGGCCTTTCTTGTGAAATTAGATTTAGTGCGTGGTCTATCTTTAAAATCGAACGGACTGACCGCGCCTGCGGAATGTCTGGTCAAGTTAATCAAATCCGGCTGCCGTTATAAGGAGATTGCTTTTGAGCACACCGGCCGTCTTCATGAAAAATCAAAAGCGTTAACCTGGCGCAGCCTCAAGGTGACGATTTTGTTTTTTCTACACTTGATCAAAGACATCTACTTTACACAACCTTCCGTGCACAAAAGAAGCACACCATGTTCTATCTGATCACCGCCTTTTTGTTGTTCCTTTTGGCCGTCATCGTTCATATCATCTGGTGCCGCCTGTTTTTCCGAAAGCGACTGACCATGGGGTCGTTGGTAGGGCTCGCTTTGAGCTTTCTGTCCGTATATTTTTTTATAGCATCGGAAACTGAAAGTTTCCAACGCGGCCATAAAATAGATGCACGAAGTGCTTATTTTATCGCCCGCCCCGATCAACCTCTCTTGGGGGTTGGTCTCCCATCGCCTTTTTGGTCGGTTCCGTTAAAGTTTAGCGCGCTTTTGTTGTATCTGCTTTTCATCCCGGTTTATTTGATTTTTTATTTTGGGACAAGAGTGGAAAGCCCTTCCAAACGGATATTATTGCTGCTGGGACAGAAAGGCCGGCTTTCCCTAAAGGAAATTCTAACTTTTTTGAATGAGGAAACAGTGATGATGGCCCGGCTGGAAGATTTGTGTCGCTGCGGTTACGCGATCATCTCTGATAATAAGTACCGGTTGAGTAAATCTGGGGGGACGGTCGCCCGGATATTAAACATTTATCAACTGATTTCCGGAAGGGCTCGGGGCGGATAGACATGTCCCTTCTCCCTAACCCTCCCCCCATTCGAGACTGGGGGGAGGGAAGGGTGGGGGAGGAATAAGGGGGAATAAGTGTTGAGCTGGGCGGATCAAGTGGTTTTGGTTTTGACGATAATCAGTGTTTTGTTGTTCTTTGCCGCTGAACTGATTTTTTTTCGTTTTTTTTCGGAGGCGACGGTGTTAAAAGGGCAGATGCTTTTTTTGTCGGCAGGCGCTCTGATCAATGCCTTGTTAGGGGCGTATTTTTTTCTGAACCATATTTTTATCCCCCCAGAGGCGCGCTGGCAAGACGCGCTTCTTTGCCTGATCATAGCCAATATTATTTTTGATCTGGTCGCCTTTTTATATGTTTTGTGCATATTCGGGCCGTATGAGTCGTCGTTGCGTTTGCGGTTACTGCGCGAACTTGGCGATGTCTACCCTGAGGGTTTGACGCGAGAACAACTTTTTGCCAGATACAACCTTGAAGATGTTGTCCAGCGGCGTCTGGGGCGCTTGTTGGCCTCCCAAGAACTAGTTCTCAAAGAGGGCAAGTACGCGCTAAGAAATCCGCATAATTTTTTTATCGTCAGTGAAAAGGTGGCCATTTGGCTGAGAAGATTCTATGTTGGCTAAATTTAAAAACAAGATAGACTCAGACATACTTCATGTGGGCCTGATCACCCTGATTGTGATTTTAGAGGCCTTACAGATTATCGTGACCGTGGGATTTTTTTTGACGTTGGGCTCACCAAAGCACATCTCTTTAGACTTGTTTCTTCCTGAACAGTTCGTGATGGTCGCACCGGAGTGGGACACTTTGATTTGCAGGATTTTCGTTTTATCCGCGATTGCCCTTCAAGTTTTTTTTATCGCCTGTTTTTATCGGAAACTTTCTTCTTCATCTTTATCCGAACGAAAATTTCTATTGAATTTTTTGGCAGGGGAAATGGCGTGCGTTTTTCTGCTGTTTTATGTTATTTTCAAAATGGCCGTCTATGGTTATCCCGTTAGTCTGAAGAAATTGTTGTTGGATTTGCTCATTTTGGTTTGGATGGCCAAAGGAGGCTATGTCGTTTTCAGAAACCGTAGGATGGAATTTTTTAATTCTTTTAAAGGGATGTTCCTTAGGACGCCCGTGCGTCGTCTGTCCGAGATGGGAGTAGTCCTTTTTATTATTTCCGTAATCTATATCCCCGATGTGGGAGGCGCCGTGGCCAGAATTTTTTGTAATGACCAATTTTATCATTTCGACTCCTTTATCGCGGCTCCGGTGTGGGGATATCATCATGGGGTCGACGTATTCAGTCAATATGGGGTGGGGTTGCCGGTGATTGTGGCCAAGCTTTGCGAATTGTTAGGAGGGGTCAATTATGAAAACATCCTGCGGATTTTTATTTGGCAGTCGATTATTTATTATGGAGTCCTTTATGGGTTTATCAGATCGTGGTTAAAGAATGTTCCGCTGGCGATTTTAGGCGTTCTCTTGGCGATAAAGTTTCAGATGTTTTATTACGAAACGAACGCTACTTTTATCTGGCACACTCCCAGCGGTTCGGCCGTGAGGTATTTCGGGGATGTCTTTTTTTTCTTGTGCCTCTGGCGCTGGCTTGAGACGAGAAAATCTCAATACTGGCTATTAGCTCTTTTGGTCGTCGGTGGGGCTTTATTTTATATCACGGATGCGGGGATCTATGCGTGGGTGTCTCTTTGCGCTTTTTTAATTTTGATGTGGTTTTGTCCTTCGCTACGCTCCTGGCTTAGGGAAAGAAAAGGGAGGGTCGTGGGGTGGGGATGTTCGTTTGTGATGCCTTGGGCTGTGGCATTTTTTTTATGCTGGTCTGTGTATCCGGGGCGAATGGGCATTTTTGGGGGGAAGGTCAACATTCTGGAGCATATCGAGTTGGTCGCATTTGACATGGGGGCTTTACCGATGTTCTCGGGTTTTGAAACGAAATCTTTTTTCCCGTTATGGGTTGGTTTGCTGCAGGCCCCGTTTTTTGTTTATACTCTGATTTTCGTTTTAACATTGATTGTATTAAATAAAATTGGCGAAAAAAATATTCTTGCCGTCGTGGTTGCGGTTTACGCGCTCTGTCTCTACCACTATTTTGTTTTTCGTTCCGCTCCCGTCAGCCACCATGTTTTAGGGACGCCGGTCGCGTTGTTGGTTTGCTATTGGCTGGACAAACTGACTCGTTCTCTGAGTCCTGTGACCAGACAAAAATTCATTTTTTTATCCTTGGTCACCGTCATATTTTGTTTAATAACCTCGCATATATTTTTACGGTATCCCAATGTGTGGAATCAGGGAAGATTCTCTCTGGCCAACGAGGTTAAGGCGGTCCAACGTAAGCAATTGGATATTGGGGCCGATGCCGCGTTTATCTCTTCTCTGACGCGAAGGGATGAAGAAGTTTGTTTGGTCAGCTCCTTTGAGGTCCCGCTCTTGATGGCCGCCGACCGGCGTCCGTTTTTTTATTATTTTCCGCTCTTGAACTCCCGGCCGCCAACGATGAGGGTTTTTGGCGGGACAAGACTCGTCACGCAAAAGCAACTTGCCCAAGTCATGCGGCAGCTGGCCGAGAAAAGCCCGAGACTTATTTTTATTGAGAAAAAACTTGTCGACGGTCGGTTGCCTAAAATTTATTATGAATATTATTTAGCTTTAAAGCTGTTGGTGAATTATATCCGGGCCAATTATGAGCCTGTCCAGCAGGGACAGTATCTTCTGGCCATGAAAAAACTGAGCAATTGATACTCCTTCAAAAGACAGTTCTATGGCCGAAATTAATTTATTGGAAAAATACCCCCGCACCAACCGGAACCTGCAAGAGCGCGGCGAGCAGAAGACCGAAGATGTCCGACGCGTCGCCCGGCAGTTCGGCAAAGAGTTTTTCGACGGCGCCCGGCAGTTCGGTTACGGCGGCTATCATTACAACCCGCGTTTCTGGCAGCCGGTGGTCCCTGATTTCCAGAAATATTATCAGTTGAGCGCCGGGAGCTCTATTCTTGATGTCGGCTGCGCCAAGGGGTTTATGCTTTATGATTTTTTACAGGCCATTCCCGGAATTAAGGTCAGGGGCATTGACATATCCGGTTACGCCATTGACCAAGCCCTGGCGGAGGTTAAACCTTTCGTGATGGTCGCCGACGCCAAACAGTTGCCCTTCCCGGATCAATCGTTTGACTTGGTGATTTCCATTAATACGATCCATAATCTCCCGCTTAAGGAATGTCAACAGGCGCTTTCTGAGATTCAACGGGTCACGAAGAAAAATGCCTTTATTACCGTCGACGCTTACCGCACTCCTGAAGAGAAAGAGCGCATGGACCTCTGGAACCTGACGGCTAAAACATATATGCATGTCGATGCGTGGGAGGAGCTTTTTGAGCAAGTCGGTTACAAAGGAGATTATTACTGGTTTATTCCTTGATCCGCCTATGAAAATTAAAGCTGCTATTTTAGTAAAATTAAATTCTCCAATGGTGATCGATGATCTGGAGGCGCCATTTTTAAAACCCGGCCAGGTCATGGTTAAAATTTTGTACAGCGGTTTGTGCCGGGCGCAACTTAACGAGATGACCGGATTAAAAGGGCCAGACCCACATCTGCCGCATCTTTTGGGGCACGAGGCTTCTGGAATTGTGGAAGACACAGGGCGAGCCATCTCAAAAGTAAAGGCCGGTGACTACGTCATCCTTTCGTGGATTAAAGGCTTTGGCCGGGATGTCCCATCGACAAAATATAATTGGCGGGGAAAAACTGTCAACGCCGGCGCCGTCACCACGTTCAGCGATTATTCGATTGTCTCAGAAAATCGGGTGACAAAGATTTCCCGGAAGATCCCGCCGGATTGCGCGGCGATTATCGGCTGCGCGGTGGCCACGGGGGCAGGTGTTGTCCGCAATACATTGAAAGTAAAACGAGGGAGCTCGATCGCCATCTTTGGCGTCGGTGGTATCGGCTTAAGCGCGCTCATGGCGGCCAAGGCCGTGGGCGCCTCCAAGATAATCGCCGTAGATATCCATCCGCAGAAATTAAAATTGGCCCGTGGGTTTGGTGCGACGGATGTTATTGATGCGACCCAAAAGAGATTATTAAATCGTATTCATGCCATTGTTCCCTCTGGACCGGATTATGCTATTGACGCCTCTGGAGTAAAATCCACCATGGAATTGGCCTTCGCGAGCCTTCATCCCCAAGGGATGCTGGTCATCGCCGGTAACTTGGCTAGGGGTGAGAAAATTTCTTTGCACCCCTTTGAGTTGATTAAAGGGAAAAGAATTCTGGGGACGTGGGGAGGGGAGACGGACCCTGACCGTGATTTTCCCCGTTACGGACGGGAATATCTTAAAGGCGTTTTGCCCATTGAGCGGCTGATCAGCCGCCGGTTTTCTTTAGATGACATTAATGAAGCCATGGACGTTTTTAAAAATGGCGAGGCTGGACGGATTCTAATCAGGTGTTCTTAACTTTATGCCGTGGAAACATAGAATTTTCACCTTCCTGAAGTTTTTTATCCCGCTGCTTATCTGGTGTTATCTTTTTGCTCCCTTTTTTGGGCCCGAACCCACGATGACCGGTGAGACGCTCAGCTTATACGCCAAATTAAAGTTCTATTTCGAGAACATCAGCCGCGGCGTTTATCCGTTGTGGAATCCCTATTCCTTTTGGGGGATACCGACAGCCGCGGACCTGGGGCATTTTGGGGCTTTTAATCCTTTGCTATTTTTGATGTTGTTTCTTTTTGTCATGGGGGTAAGTTTTTTAAAATCATATCTGAGCACCATCGTGCTTTACTACTGGTTGGGTTTGTGGGGATTTTACCGCCTGGCTGTTTTGATTTTTAAAGATAGGACTATCGCCTATTGGGCCTGGGTGACGTTATTATTTTCTTCGTTGAGTTTTTTGGTCTTTATTCAATTGGTTTTATTGCTGATGTGGGTTCCCAGCGTCTGGTTTTTTTATTTTCTTGTAAAATTTGTTCAAGAAGGAAGGCGGTCATCGTTTGTGGGGATAGTTTTTTGTCTGATGGTCATCATGACGACGTACCTGCCGTTTTATTTCCTGACGGTTTTGGGAGTGGTGGCGCTGGTCTGGGGATGTTTGTCCCCGGGTTTAGTAAAAGGCTCCATCGGGAAATTCATCCAGTTTTGGCAAGGACATAAGATGCTGGTCCTCGGTGGATGTGTGGCCTTGCTTCTGTCGGCGTTTCCCGCCATAGATTCTTATTTGAATATCCAGAACAAGGAAGTCGTTGTCCCATTTCGTCAGGGCGGGGGAAATGCCCTTACTGGCCAAGGGGTTAAAATGTTTTATGAGAAGACCAAGGACGGGGGCATCGGCGCGCGCGGGTCTTGGGAAGAATTATTTTGGGACCTTGAACATCCGGATTTTCCCAACGACGGGATCTTTTACGTCTCGCTTTTTGTCTTTTTGGTGCTGGGGCTGTCGATTTTTTCAACCTTAGACCGCAAAAAGGTTTTTCTTTTTGGGGTCACGTTGATTTTATTTTTAATCACCTTGTCGGACAGTAGCTGGCTACACCGATTTCTATTTAAGTATATTTTTTATTTCCAGCTGATGCGCAACATGCATTATTTCATTCCGTTTTTATTGACGACGTTAGTTTTGTTCGCCGGCTCGCAATTGCGTTGGTTGCTCGATATGGCGACCAATGATGCCAGAATACGCTTAAAGATAACTGTCTATGCCGGCATTCTCCACCTGTGCATTTTCTTTTTCTTAAAATCCCGGGAGGGGGATCTTATAAGTTCGTACGGGACGATCATCCTCAGCCTGATATTCTGGGCGATTTTTTACCTGAAAAGGCCGCGGTGGTCGGCGGCGTTTCTGGGGTTATGTGTCGGTTTTTTAAGCCTGTTACCGGCGACGGAGGTATTTTTTTATCATAATCAATGCGCCCAGCGGTTTAAATCGGGATTCATCACCAGTCACCTTAAGATCAACCGTACGGAACCAAAATTCTCGTTCGTGCGTCCCAGACTCTCCCCGTACGTCCGTGAAAACCGTAGGGAGATGGCTTACTATCATGAATTGAAGCCATGGGTTAGTTTTGAAGATTCCCCGGGATTTGTTGTCTCTTACGCCTACGGTTTTCCGACGTATTGGTCGTATTATCTTTCCCAGAAAGTCCCGTTAAGCGTTCTTCGTAAAACCACGCAATTTAAATTCCTGCTCTATGATGACGTGGAGGTGGGGTCCGACAGGTTTTCTAGCCTCCCGGCCATCCGGAGAGTGTACAGGCAAGAAACTCCCAAAGCCTTGGTCGCCCCCGGCCCTGTTGAGAGTGATGGGACAGATAAAGATGTCGAATCCATGACCAGTACTTTGTCAGACATGTTTTCTAATGTTGCTTCCCCTGCATTAAAGGTAAGCAACATTAGAAAACTTAACCGACAAAGTACCAGTCCCGCCGTATCCACCCCGATAAAGGTTTTGCCAGGCAATACCGATGATTTTGCCGTCGAATTTAAAAGTGTCAACGCGCTTAAAATGAAGACGAATTTTCCCGAGCGGCATTTTTTGGTCTATAACGACAGTTACAGCCCTCATTGGCGGCTATGGGTGAATGGAAAACCGGCGCCCATTTACCAGGCCAATGTGGCCTTTAAGGGGTGGTGGCTCCCGGCTGGCCCCAACGCCATTGATTTACGCTATTGCCCTTTTTGGGGTGAAAAATTCTATTGGGGATTGCTGGCGCTCTTCTGGGGAATCTTTGTTTATCTGGTTGTCTTAATCTTCACTGAATCCCAATATCGTGATGATCAATAGCCCGACTTTTAATAACATAAAATTAATTTGTCTTTTTTTAATAAGACGCACCGTCTTTTTGTATTTGGTTTTTACGGTGGTCTTTATGCTGACCGTCAATTACGAAAGCGTCCTGTTAAGCCGTGTCAACCAACTGAAAGGCATTGAAGAAGAGGTCCTTGATTTTCTACACCTGGATGCGCCGTGGGATGAGGATATGTTTTATTGGGGGATTAAGTATTACCGGAAATTAATCGCCATGAACGACCAGGTTAGTTATTATTACGGGAATTTGGCTTTTTGTTATTATCACCTGGGGGAGGAAGAGAGGGCCATGGCCAATTATCAAAAGGCTGTCGCCTTGGAACATAATTATTACGCCAACTATTGGGATTTGGGGTGGATATTTTTTAAACAGGGACGTTATGAGGAGGCTGGCCAGTACATTAAGAATAGTCTCATGCTTACGCCGTTTACCATCACGAGTTACAATTATCTCGTCGAAAAATTGCGTCAAAACCGGCGTAATGAATTGGCCAAAGTGGTGGATATCTTGATTGCGCAGGCCAGGGAAGACTCTAAGGCCGCCTATCGGCTTTTGGCCAAAAGTTATTTTTATTCCGGCCGGTTTGTGGCGATGCGCGAATTCTTAAGCGTGGCCTGTAAAGAGCACCCCGAGGAAGCAGAGTTGCCTTATTTGCTGGCCGTGGCCAACATCCTGACCGGCCAATATCCCCCGGCGTTCGACAATCTTCAGGCAACTCTTAAAATTGATCCCAGATTCCCTAAGGCGGCTCAACTGGAGCGGATGCTGATGGCTATCCCCCAAAAAAAGGATGTCTCGGGCTTGAAGAGTTTTTTGGAAAACGTCAAAGACTATATCCCCCCGGAAAGGAATCCGTACCGGTTACATTTTTACTATGAATTAAAATGGGTCAGCAACGAACTCAACACGGTGGTGATCCCGGCGTTAAAAAGAGATGAAAAGATTCCTTAAAATACTACAATCGCACACTCTCGAAATGGCCATCATAGCCGTTTCGCTGTCGCTCATGGGCGCTTTAGGCGTGTCGACCTGGGACATGAATTTCTGGCCGACGGACGCGGAGGATTATTATCTGCCGGCGGCGGTCCAGCTGCCGCATTTGAAATATGTCTCCGCGATGCACACGTCCCTGGACAGCGACCATGTCAAATGGCTTCACGGTAAGGAAATGTTTATTGTCCTGATATCCTGGGCGCAAAGGTTGCTCAACGATTTTACCACTTTGCGACCGCTGGTTCTGGCCTGCCTCCTGGCGTTGGGCGGGTCGGCTGTCCTGGTCTACTTTGTGACCCGTCACTATTGGGGCAGGTTGGTTGGTTTTCTGTGCTGGGCCATTTTTGTCACTTGTTTTTGGCCGTATCTTTACGTGCTTTTTGTCAAACATCAGCCCTTAGGGTTGTTCTTTTTTTTGTTGGCGTTGTTTTGGATTCAGTTGGCTCAGCATAGAGAGAGGGAAATCATCTTTTATTTATTATCAGGGTTATCGGTGGGGGCAGGTTTTTATGCGTCAACGACGTCGACACTTTATTTCCCGTATCTTGCCGCCGGATTTTTCGTGGGCTTCTGGAAAAAATCAGTCGGGCAAAATATCATTGAAAGATTGAAGGGGTTCACTAAAGCGTCCGCGTCGTGCCTGGTCGGGTTTCTGGGTATGTTTGTTTATTTCAATTATCCCGATATCGTCAAGAATGTTACGGATTTCTTAGCCTATGTGGAGATCAGCAAATCATTTAATCATTTTTATTACAGCCAGCCGGTTTTGATTCAATGGATCGCCCATCCGGAACTCGGCGTAAGGGGAGGCTGGTTATGGGTGTGGCGGTATTTTCATTTGGTGATGCCGGTGCTGTTTCCGGTGTATGTTTTGTGCGTCGCGCTCCTAACGGGTACTTTCTTTAGACCGAATATAAATCAGAAATACATTTTTATTACGGCCGGAATCATTTTTTTAAGTTTTTCCTCCCCGATCCTGACGGAAATAAGGGGGGTGGCCCAGTACGGAGCAAATTATTTCACAACCTTGGTGGGGATGATTATGCTGGTTGGTTACGCGTTTTATCTTTTTATCGGTAGCCAAGAATTTAAAAAATTTTCTATCACCAGAAAAAAGTGTGCTGCCGGCGGTATTTTTCTAATCTTGGCCCTGCACCTCTATGCCAACGCGCGTATTTTTTGGGGCGACGTCTACCCCACGCGGATGGCGACGACTTTTCTCTCTCGAGAAATAGCACAGTTAAAAATTAAGAACATCGCTACCTACGCCAAACATCCTTTAAAAGTCAATTTTGTCGATTGTTTATCCCCGGCTCTGGCCAAGGATCTCAGTTTTACCGCGATAGATAATATCCATCAGGTGAGCGGCGGCTATATCCTTGTCCCACCGATTTTGGGTAGTTCTATCTATCAGGCCGTGCACTCCGCGTACAATGATTTTGATAAAGATATTTTTCTTAACCAACTGGTTTTAAATGGACGTCTACGGGAATACGCGGCCGCTTCTTTCCCAACGCTGGTTTCCAGTCGCATCTGGCCGCATGAGGAAGAGATTCTCAGTTACCGGTATTTAATGCTCAACCAATGGCCCGGTGATGTTTGGGACCGCGGACGGGTCTGGTTATTGGACGCGGCCCGGCTGCAAAAAGACAGAAACAAAAATGTCCCGTCCCCGGAATTGATTAAGTTGGCGGCCACCAAGCTAAGAAATATTGGGACCAAGAGGGCGATTTACCGTTACGAAGGACAATCGTTTATTACTCCGACACTCATCGCCCCTTTGCGTCTTCCGGCCAGAATCTATAAAGTGGGGGAGCCTCAAGATAGTCTGATGGCCTATGCGTATAGGATGAATAAAGATTCGGTTTTGGTGCCGTTTAATGAAACGTTTATTTCCAATCCCGTGGAGGCCACGCAAATAGCCTCCGATCCCGCCGGGGCAATGGTGCATTTTAATTTTTCTAAGCCCTTGGTGCTCCCACCGGGGGTCTATAAATTTGTCATCTATCGAACGGGAACAGTGGATGACCAAAATTATTATTGTATTTATCCGTCTCTGCATCCCGGGAAGCCGTTTCCATGAAGCCACTTAACTCAACTGACCAGCCCATAGGTTGCCAGCCCCAAAATTTAACGGCCTTAAGTATTTTGGCCGTGATCGTTATTGCCCAGGTGTTACTTTTACTGTCTGCCTGGGGACTCTTTCCCAGCCCAACCGCTAACCCCTATGATGTTTTACCGGAGTGGATGAAGGAATTTCACCCTGAACAGGAGACGTTTCTTTACCGCTTGTTCGTCTTTGGGGCGGCGGGGCTTTATCTTTTGGGATGCTGGATATTCAGCAAAAAATTGGTCACGAAAGAATTAAGAGACGCCCTTGTCAGATGGATTATTTTAGAAGGTGTTTTGGCCGCCTATCTGGCTTTTGAAATATTTCGGATAAAGTTTTTTAATTCTCCGGCGGATGTCGGCGTAAAAATATTTTTACTCACGATTCTGACCCTGGCCGGCAAAGTTTTTTGGTGGCCGATTTATGGTTCAGCGCCTTTCTCCCGTCCCGTGAGACTAAATTACTCAGAAGGTCTCGTTCACGAAGAGGGTCAACGGTTGTCAGTATCCTGGCTTGTGCGTAGATTTAGCGACGGTCTTGTCGCGGCCGCTGTTTTTCTCGTATTGTATATTCCCGATCTTTCAGCGGCTGTGAGTTATTTTTTTGTCCATGACCGGTTTTATCACATGGACGGATTTGTTATGGCCTCCGGCTGGGCCTTTGTCAACCAGATGACGCCCAATATCGACATTTTTTCCCAATACGGCTGCGGCCTGCCGGCTTTGGTTGGCCTGGCGACGAAAATATTAGGAGGCTTCAGTTACGAGAACGTGCTCGCGGTTTTCGTTTTGATGGGCATCGTTTATTTTTTGCTCTGTTATGTGCTCTTGCGTTTATGGCTAAAAGATTTTTTGTGCGCGCTATTGGGTTTGATTTTATTGTTGAAATTCTTGATGTTCCCGTCCGTAGAAGTCCCTGTGCTCTGGCAGGTCCCGCAGTCGACGGTCGTCCGGTATTTCTTTGACGTCGTATTCTTTTTGCTGTTGTTTGGCCACGCGCAGACGGCCCAAAGTCGATATCTTTGGTTGGCCGGGCTTTTGGTGGGTTTGTCTATCTTTTATATCAATGACACCGGCGTCTATCAGCTTCTTGTCCTGTATGCTTATCTACTATTGTTGTTTGTTATTCCGGTATGGAGAGAGTCGGGGAGAAGCGGGATGGTCCGTTATCTTAAATTGTTTATCCAGGGGGCGCTTCCTTTAGCGGTGGCGTTACTTTTATCGGGGATATTCATCGGACCAAAAATTTTAAGCCAAACGTTTTGGAAAAACCAAATAGAGCACGTCCCTTTGGCCCTGTCCGGGTATGGGGCCGTGCCCATGATGGAGGGATTTAAGAACGGGCATGTCTTCCCTTATTTTCTCGGATTATTTGTTCCGGTATTTTACGTGTTGGTTGGCTTAACGGTTTTGGGGTTATGTTACTTAAAAACTGTCTCCCGCGAGCATATTTTTGTCGTTGTCTTGGCGTTATCCGGCTTATGTTTGTACCACCATTACGCCGGGCGTTCGGACTATTTCCATCTCTATGCCGTGACGACGCCATTTTTTCTTATCGTGGCGTATCTTTTGAAAATCTTGTTTAACCGGGTTGAGTCTAAAACGCGCCGGGTGCTTCAGGGGGCCTTTCTCGGTTGTTTGGTGGTGAGTGTGTTTTTTACAAAACCATTTAGCGACTATCCGAATGTTTTTAGAAATATGAAATCCGTTTTTACCGAGGAAGGTCGCTTCTATCAGGAAAATTCTCCAGCTGTCGAAGACGTTCAGTTAATCCGTGGCCTCACCCTCCCCGCAGACCGGGTCTGTTTGATTAGCAGCTTTGAGGTGGCCATCTTGATATCGGCCGACCGCAAGCCGTTTTTTTATTACACGCCGATGATCAATTCTAAGAATTTTAAAATGCGTGATTTTTGGGGGACTCTCATCCCTACCAAAGAGCGCCGGGACAAAAATTTGGGGCAACTCATTGAGGAAAAACCGACGTACGTATTCATTGAGAAGAACTTGTTTGCGTATGGTATTCCCAAGATTTATTACCAGCGCTTCCCGATGTTATCGGTGCTGGTACAATATCTGCATGCGTATTATGAGCCTGCTCAAGAGGGCCGGTGGTTAGTCGCCCTGCAGAGGAAATAACATTCCTTCATGAGGTACCATGTTTTACGAGAAATCTTTTAAGTTTCTTATTCCCTTCGCGCTGTGGGGTGTTGTGTTTCGAGAAATCTTTTCGGGCCAATCCCCCATCATCAACGACACATATATATTTTACGCGACGGTAAAATTTTACTTAGATAACTTGCGCCTGGGGGTTTTTCCGTTCTGGGACCCGTATACTCTTCTGGGGACCCCGACAGACTTACTCTTTAAACAGGCGATGGAATATAATCCCATATTATGGGTCATGATGTTGTTCAGTACCTTACCGATCAATTTTTACCATGCGTTTATGGCTGTGATGGTGGCTTATTTCTGGCTGGGGACCGTGGGGGTTTATTGTCTGACCAAGGCGGTGTCGCAAGACCGCCTGAGCGCTTACGTGGCTTTTCTGGTTGTTTTGTTTTCCTCAACGAGTTTTATCTTTTTTACGCAAATCAAAATGGTCATCATTTTCGTCCCGGCGGTCTGGTTTGCCTTTTTCATGGCGCGGTTTTTACAGACATTTAGGAAATCCTTTTTTGTCGGGGCGGTGTTTTCGTTGATGGTGGTTTTAACCTCGTATTTGCCATTTTACACAATGACGGTGTTGGGGATAGCGGGTGGGCTATGGTTATTGTTGGATTTCAAGAAAGTTTTGGGCGTAGGGGAGAGGATGGGGAAATTCTGCAGGAACAATATTTTTTTGTTGGCCCTCGGGCTGTCCGCTGTCGGCGTTTCGCTCATCCCCGCGACCGTTTCCTTTTATGAGGACCGCCGATCTGAAGTGGTCATCCCCTCACGCCACGGCGATGACCCTGGTCAGGTGTTGTCCCGGGGGCTGGAATTTGGTTATTCATTCATTATCAAGACCGGAGGCATGATCCAGGCCATGGACCGGGAAATCTTTTCAGCCCACCATGGTATCCGCTATGACAATGACCGTTATTTTTATGTTTCGCTGTTTAGTTACGTCGTTTTCCTTTTGTCTTTGCTGACGCTCTTCAATAAGAGAATGGTCATTCTCATCGGGACCGGTCTTTTACTTTATTTTATTTCTCTGATTGAGGCTTCAGCGGTCTACCCATTTCTGTTTAAGCATGTGTTTTATTTTAAATTTTTCCGCAATCCCTATTTTTTCTTACCGTTTATTGTCACCGTCTATGCGATGGTGGTTGGTGAACAATTTGTTTTGATTTTGAAGCAGTTGCGGGAGAGGAGAATCAACCGTTTTGTTTCGTCGTTGTTTATCGTCTTTGTTCATCTGTTTGTGGGGTGGCTGATCGCCCAGGCCGATCATCGTTGTTGGCCGGCTTATTTGACTTTAATGGCCAGTTGTTTTTTCTTTCTGGTTTTTTGTTTGTCCCAGACACCTTTTACGCGGCAGGGGTTTCTTTATCTCTGGATTTGTCTTTTGGTTATCTTGCAGCCGCTGGATGTCTTATATGCGTATAGCCTCGGGGGACGGGCCTATAAAAACACCGATGAAAAGAAACCGGAATCCGATACCGCATTCATCCTCCAGGGACTCAATGTCCCCATCAGCCGGACGACGTTTAAGTTCCTCCGTCCTCCGACGCGTTACTTGACCCACGATGATTTTGCCTTCGCGATGATCGCCATGACCGATGCCCCGGCGTTCGTTTCTCCCAGTTTCGGTTATCCCACGCGTTGGACCTATATGCTCTCTAAATTGGTCGACGCAGAACCTTTGGATGCTTATGCCGGGCATAAATTCGTTTTGTACGATGAACGGTGGGCTCCGTGGCTTACCCAGGAAGTGATCCCAAGCCCGGGCAAGCCTCCGGGAATCTTTATTGATCGGGAACAAGAAAATTTCCGGGTAATCCATTTCGACGTCAATAAAATAGTTCTGAAGACCAATTTTATTAATCCGAAATTTTTGGTGTACAACGACAGTTATCACAGCCGCTGGCAGGCTAAGATCAATGGGGAAAGGGTGAAGGTCCACCGGGCCAATGTGGCCTTTAAGGGCGTGCTCGTCCCCGCCGGTGAGGCGACGCTGGAATTTCGCTACATCCCTCCGGGGGGGTATTGTCTGAATTATCTTTTGATTCTTTTTTTTATGATATTTTTTGTTTATTTTCTTAGAGAAATTTATTTGGGATTACGTTATGGGGCTGACGCTGAAAAATTTATTTGATTTCTTTGAAGCCGGAAGAGGGAATCTAAAATGGCCCTGGCTCGTATTCCCATTCTTGCTATGGACTTTTTTATTCCGGGATTTTTTCACCGGCCAGGCCCCGTTCATCAATGATACATATGCGATTTATTCGGCAACGAAATTTTATCTTGAGAATATGAAAACAGGGGTTTTCCCTTTTTGGAATCCTTATTGGGCATGCGGGATGCCTTACATCCGACAGGTGGGGGAATACAATCCATTATTTTTTTTAATTTTACTGTTCAATCAAATGGGCATGGGTTTTGCCCAGGCCTTCACCGCCTTTATGGCTTTGTATTTTTTTACCGGCTTAATAGGGTTTTATCTATTTTTAAGGACTATCTTAAAGAATGATGTCCTGGGATATGTTGGATATTTGCTTTTGTCGTTTTCATCGGTTGGGATGACGATGTTTGTACAGCTGACGATGGTATTGATTTTTGTCCCTGTGGTATGGTTTTTTTACTTCTTTGTGCGTTTTATCGAATCCGGGAAAAAGTCATTTTTTATCGGACTGGTATTTTGTCTGGGAATAATTTTTACGACCTATATTCCTTTTTATTTCTTTACCATTTTTATCCTTTTTAGCCTGTTAGCTTTGGTCATTTTCCCGGAACGGACTATCCCGGTTGCCGGGTGCTTTTTTTATTTCTTCCGTAAGAATCCCTTGGTCGCCGCTTTGAGCGTGATTTTTCTAGGGGTTGTCGTGATTTCGCCGATAACAACTTGGTTAACTATTAAACAGGACCTTATACCGTTGGCAAGACAAAAAAACGTGACGATGGACAACCTGACGGCATCCCCAAATGCCAATTTGGATTTTGCCGAAGTTAGTGGGAGTGGCTTGGGGCGGGAAGTGCTTTACGGGAACCTTTTTTCGCGTTTGGACAAGATTAAATTTTCCGCATTCAATGACCGGATATTTTATTTACCAATATTTACTTTCCTTGTCTTTTTTTCAGCTATTGGTGCCCCCTTTAACCGGCGGATTCTATTGGCCACGGTCTTTGTCACAATCTTGTTTATGATCTGCCTGACGCAATGGACACCTCTTTCTCGTTTTCTTTACGATCATGTGTTTTTTTTAAAATGGTTTAGAAATTATTTCTTTTTTTTGCCATTCCTCGTTTCGGTATGTATTATTTTGGCACTGGAATTATTGTCCGCTCTTTTAAAGCAAATCGAAACTCCAACCGGTGAGAAAAAAGTCGCGGCGTGGTCTGTTCTGGCGGCGCATGTCGGGTTGTTCATCTTTTTGTGCGGGCAAAAAGATATTATCGCCGCAAATTATATAACGATCCTGGGAAGCCTGCTCTTTTTTGTCCTCTACTTTCTCGGTAAGATTAAGGTTAATTCGGCCGGGGCCAAAGTTTTTTTAACTTTCTTAATCATTCTGCAACCTTGGTCTGTGCTGTCGGCCTATAACGACAAAGCCAGGAGTAGCGAAAGGTCGAAAGACGCGCTAGCGGAGCACTTTGAAATTGTCCGGGAAGGATTGAATGTTCCGAATAAGAAACCGATATTTTTTTATACGCGCCCCCATGAACTGTCCATCCCCCCGGGAGGAGAGGTTTATACTAATTTTTTATTTTTTCTGAGTATGCGTGATACTCCGGCTATGATTTTACCGGGGTCGGGATTTCCGACAACCCGGACATATCTGTTGCTCAAACATGTCTCCCCACCGGTATTAAGCGAGTATGTGGAAAATAAGTTTATCCTTTATGGCCAGGTAAAAAGATTTTCAGGCCCGATGGCGGAGGAGTTGAACGCGGTCTCTGAGCTTTTTAGAACGAAAGCCAGGATAGCTTTGATAGCCTCTCAGGATAAAAATTCTCGTGGAGAGGAGGGCTCGCCGGAGGATGTTAATTTTATTACCGGTAATAGCGATGAATTTAAAATCGTCCATTTCGATGTTAACCGTTTGACCATAGAAACAAATTTAATTAAAGAAAAGTTTTTGGTGTATAACGACAGTTACCACCGTGGCTGGCAGGCCAAGGTGAATGGAAATAAAACCGAGTTGTATCGGGCTAATTTTGCTTTTAAGGGGTTGTGGGTCCCTTCGGGAAAGGCCAGGGTGGAGTTGGCCTACGTCCCGGCGGGAGGAAGAGGGTTATATTATTTTATTCTTTTTTGTTTCTTCGCGGCGTTCGCTTATTTAATTTACGAAGGGGTCAGAGAATGTCGATTCGGTCTAACGAAACAATGACGCGGGACCATATTTTCCAGGCGATCAATTTTATTTTTAAAAGGTCGGCTGTTTTGTATCTACTCGTCTTTCTGGTCGCTTGGCGGGTGGTGAAATGGGACATCGTGCAGATGAATTTTCTCGATTACGAGCGCGATTCCTCGGGGTACTTGCCGCGTATCGCTCGAGGGGAAATCCCCGTTGACCCCCAAAGAGTGGAGGACCGCCGGCTCTATTACCTGCGGTTAAAGAATTTCTTGCCGGTCAAAGCGCTGGCCTATGGCAACCTGGGGTTTTGCTATTTTCATCTGGGACAGTACGCCCAGGCTATCCATGCCTATCAAAAGGCCATCGCGTTAGATAAAAGTTTATACGCTTTGCATTATAATCTGGGACACATTTTTTTGCTTAACAACCAGCCCGAAGATGCGGAACAATCCTTGCGTGCGGCGCTTGATCTGGTACTGCCGAACATCGTGATGTATAAAGGTCTCGAAGGAAAATTCAAGGATTTCCATGGGGGGGACGCGGTCGTGGGCTTAGGAGAGATGATCGCCATGGCTCGCGGCGACCAATTGCGGATCTGTGAAGAACTGGCCGGGCTGTATTTTAAGCTAAAAAATTATTCCGCCGTGTTGAGTATGGTGGAGCGGGGTCTGGCCGCCGATAAAAACCATACGCCGTTCTATTACTATGCTGGACTCGTCCATTACACGTTAAAGAAGTATCCCGCGGCGGTCTCTTTTTTTACCCAGGCCCTTGAGCGCGACCCGCGGCTGTTGGAAGGATACTATTATCGCGGATTGTCCCGGCAAAAATTGGGGGATAAGAATTTGGCCGACATGGATTTTATAAAGGTGTCCGTGTTAAAAAGCCAGGGCGTTCAAGAAACCGTCGGGCAAAAACCCAAGCGGCTCTTTTATTTTGATGATAACCAATTGTTTTTTAAGATTTACAGTTTGGGGTTGTTAAAAGGGGCGGGGCCGAGGGGGGGAGATGAAAAAATATTTATTGGGGACCTGCGTCCTCAATGAAGGCGAGAAAATCAAACGGGTCATAACCAAGCTCAAGGATTTCGGGCAGTTTGACATTCTGCTCATCGATGATGGCTCTAGCGATGGGGCGGTTGGGCAATTGCGGCATCCGTCTTTGTCGGTCATCCGCAATGAAGTCAACCGTGGGGCCGGATTCGCTTTACGCCAGATGTTCGATTATGCTTTGCAAAACGGTTATGAGGCCATCTTTTTTATTTCCGGCAATGATAAGGATGACCCGCGAGATCTGGAAAAGTTAATTAAGGCCATCGAAGAGGGAGCGGATTTTGTTCAAGGCTCGAGGTATTTAAAAGGTGGAGGATTTGGGCGCATGCCTTTTTATCGCCGCGTTGCCACCCAGTTTTTTCACCCCTGGCTTTTTTCGCTGATGACCGGCCGGTGGATTACCGATAGCACCAACGGGTTTAGGGCGATTCGCCTAAAAATTCTTAAAGACCATCAGGTCGATGTGCACCAGACTTGGTTGGACCGTTATGAGCTGGAACCGTATCTTTTTTATAAAGCCATCAAATTAGGTTATCGCGTTAAAGAGGTCCCGGTCACCAAGATTTATCCACCGCGACAAGAAGGGTATAGCAAAATGAAACCCATTACCGGCTGGTGGAGTATCTTGCGGCCACTTTTTTATTTGGGGTTGGGGGTAAAGAAATGATGAGGCTGGAGAGAACGCGTAGTTGGGTCGGAATTCTGTTGGCTGTTTTTATTTTGCTGGGAATAGGGCTGCGGTTTTATCACATCACCCGGCCGGATTTTATTTTTTATGACGAAGGTTATTATTTTAATTTGGACAAACGTCATTTTATGGAAATGGCGCTTAAAAATCCTCCCCAAGGTTTACGGGAGTGGGGGCAAGCCCTTTATGCCGATTGGCGCATCGCCCTGGGTTCGGGCAAGCCGATCTGGGTATTTTTAAATTATGTTCAGTTTTTATGGGGTAACGGCGAAAATTGGTATTTCACGCGGCTTGTTTCGGCGGTCTTTGGTTGTTTGACCATGGGGTTGGTGTATTTATTTTCCCGACGATTATCCGGCAACTTTTTTGTGGCGGCTTTAAGCACCATGCTGTTCGCGGTCTTGCCCAGCCATGTGTTCTATTCGCGTACCGGGTTACAGGAGGGCTTAAGCACGTTTTTATTCCTGGCGGCGTTTTATTTTTATGGTTCGACGCGCTTCGCTTGCTCACCATGGATTGAAGCGTCGAACCACCCTGAGCGAGTGACGAATGAAATGAGGAGCGAGTCGAAGGGTCAACCTCTCAAGAATAATAGGACACCACTTTTTTTCGAGGAAATTGGCTGGCGCGCTTTTTTGTCGGGGTTCTTGGCGGCGATGGCTTATTTTTCGAACTACCGGCTCATTATTCTGCCGGTCATGCTAGGGTTTTGCGCGGTATATACGTGGCTAATCAGGGAAGAAAAGGACAGGAAATTCTTCCCAGCCATTCGCAAATACGTCTGGTGGCTGCTGACATTTTTTTTCTTCGTTATTATGATCGCCTCCTTTGACAAAGCTCAACATATGAAGGTCATTGTGCCCTGGATGGCTCATCAGGCCGATTTGGCCCAACGCGAACCATTCGCCTGGCAAAATTTGTTTTCCTACCCCTATTACCTTTTTCGTCTGGAAAGTATGTTCTTGGGAATTTTATTTTGGGCAAGTTTCTATTTGGTTACCCGAAAGCAGTGGGGACAATTATTTCCGTTTTTTCTCGTCTGCTTACAGATGCTGATTTTTTCATTCGCCCAGGAAAAAGCGGCGCGGTATATCTGCGTTGTGACGCCGTTTATAGCGCTGGCTGCGGCCATAAGTGCCGGCTGGTTTTATGAATATTTTAAGAGGAACACAGTTAAATCGGTTTTGATCGGTTTTCTCGCCCTTATGTTGCTTTTGATGAGTGTGAAATCCTGGGCGATCAGTCAATTTGAGTCCGCCTACCGGCCCGCCATGGAATATATTAAGGAAGCGGACCCTGAGACCCGGGTGGTCACGAGTCAAAAGTGGATCATGAACCTTTTTACAAAAAATTACCGGAACGTCCACGAATTACCGCATACGTTTGTTTATCTGTTGAATTATTATGCCCGCGGTTATCGTTATTTAGTGATTGACCCCCAGGCGTATATTTCCTGGACGCAGGATAAAAAAAGATTTAGTCCGCCCTTGGAAGATTATTTGCGGTATTTGGTCAGGGCGGCCCGGCCGGTGAAGACATTTGCCCACTTGAGCCCTGTGATGCTCGAGCGGTTCGTTTTTGAACACAGCGAAAATTTGCCGCGGTCGATCCGATTCCTTGATCAGGCCCCACCGGACACGGGGGGGATTCGTGTTTACGACCTCAGCGAATTTATGCAAGAGTTAAAGCCCCTTATCGAAAATCAGACGGAGAAGAATAAATCGTGAGTAAGTGTTCCACCTGGCCATTTCCGCAAGTCTTGACCAAGGTCAAATGGCCCGACCCCGAGCGCAATCTGTTTTCCTCACCCGACTGGCTTTCAGTGCTGGTGAAGACATATAACCTGAAACTTTTTGTTAAATTCATCGAGCGGGAAGGGAAGGTGTCCAGTTACATTGTTTACTCGGTCGTCCATAATTTTCTTGAAGATAAGATTTGCATGTGCTCTTATTGCGATTACTGTGACGGTCCTATCGAGCGTAAAGAAGATTGGGACGTCTTTTTTGAGGCCCTGTGCCGGGAATATCCGCGTTACCGGATTGCCGTCAGGAACTTGCGCGACTCTTTGGCCCGGGAAAATGCCCACTTCAAAGTGCTTTCCAAAGAAAGATACCATCTCCTGGATATCCGCGATGATTTGAAAGTCCTATGGAAAAAGGCCCATGATTCCTTCCGCAGCGCCGTTACCCAGGCTCAGAAAACAAATCTCACGATTAAAGTGGGAGACAAGGCTGATCTAAAAAGGTTTTATGATCTGCATCTACGTTTGCGCAAAAATAAATACCGCCTCTTTGCCCAGCCGTATAAATTTTTTGATAACATCTGGGAAACCTATTTATCATCGGGCAAGGGGTTTCTTTTAGGGGCCTTTGAGCCCGGGGGAACCATGCTCGCGGCAACGGTGTATTTAATCTGCGGCGACACCCTTTATTATAAATTTAATACCTCAAATCCATCGACTTTAAAATTGCGTCCGAATAATTTGGTTTTCTGGGAGGGGGTCAAAATGGCTAAAGAACGGGGGCTAAAGTCCATCGACCTCGGTTCAAGCGGCCAAGAACAGGAAGGCCTGATCCGTTTTAAGGAGCATACCGGTGCGCGTGGGGACGATATCACGCACCTTGGATTTAACCCGCCGGACTATAAATTCAGCCAGAAGGTCATTCTTAAGAATTTCACCCGGTTTTGTACGGCCCCTTGGGTGCCGGATTTTGTGACTCGTCTGGGGAGTCATATTATTTATCCGTATCTCGCATGAAAGAAATAATATTTTTTATTCTGTTTGTAATGCTTGTGGGTTGTTCAGCTAAGCCCTGGGAGAAGGCCGCACATAAATATGAACAGTCGGCGTCGTTGATGAATACGACGGTGACAATCGATGTTTGCGCTCAAGCTTCGCAAGAGCAGAACCTCGACGCGGCTTTTAAGGAGGCCTGGGACAGGCTAGCCGATATCGGCTGGCGCATGAACGTGTTTGATGAAAAAAGTGACGTGGCCAAAGTGAATAATTCTTTCGGGTGTCCGGTGGCTATCGGACAAGACACGTACGCGGTGATAAAAATGGCCATGGAGTATAATCGGCTGACCGATGGCGCTTTTGATATTACCGTTTGGCCGTTGATTTCGCTTTGGAAAAGCGGGGAAAAAACAAACACCTTGCCTTCCCATGTGGAGATTATGAGGACAAAAAAATTCCTGGGGCCAGCGGTGGTTCAGTTTTTACCGGATCATCAACTCACCCTTGTCAATGAGGTCGTTAAAATCGATCTCGGCGGCATCGCGGCCGGTTACGCCGTCGATGAGACGGTCGACATCCTGCGCCGGCACGGGTTTACGGATTTTCTCATTGACCTCGGTGGGGATATGTACGCCGGCGGGCATAACTGCCAGGGCAAACTATGGAAGATCGGCATTAAGGATCCGCGGGATATCACAAAAATTTTCGATGTGGTATTTCTTTCCAATGCCGCGGTAACCACTTCCGGCGATTACGAGAAATTTTACGAAATAAAAGGGCAGCGCTGGTCGCACATCTTTAACCCGCTGACTGGTTATCCGCAGAAAGGGGTGACCAGCGCGACGGTCATCGCCCCGACGACCATTGCGGCCGACGCCCTGGCCACCGCCCTTTGCGTCCTTGGGAGAGAGCGGGGGCAGCGGCTTATCGATCACCTTGGGGAAGGGTACGCGGCTTTGATCATCGACAGCCCGGATGGTAAGGCCATAACCCCTCGGGTGAGCGCGGCGTATCATTCCTTTAAGGAAGACTCAAAGGACCAGTGATGTCAACCAAGAAGCCAATCATCGTTAAAACCATTTTGGGTGTTCATTTTTTTTGCGCCGTAGTGTCCCTGCTGGCGGCGGCTTTAAGTTTTTTTATCCTGCTTAAACGCTACAGCCGGTTCGTGGGCTGGCTGATGCCGTATTTTTCCGGCCCGTATTATTCTTCAGAGTTCCCGTTTGTTTTAAGTCTGCTGGGACTGGGATTGCAGGTGGTCCTGGCGGTCCGGCAAATGATATTGGGGATAGATACGTACCGAAAGAATTTAACGAATTACCAAGAGGCCCGCCGTGTACTTTTGTGGCTATGGCCGCTGACGGTTCTTAACCCTTTACTGCCTGAATTATTCGTCTTCTTTCTTCCCGGGATATGGGCCCTGCTCGTCTTCTGGCATTATCATCCCGCCCTTAAGAAGGCTGTTGAAGCGGGTTTTGTCCGCAAAGAGGAGTATCGTGAGGGCCGCTTACGGGGTTTGAGCGAACTCAGAGTGGTTGAGGCGTCATCCCCGGGGGTGGTCATCCTCAGTGTTTTGCTTCTGCTGATTGCGCTGGATTTATTTCGGGTCGGGTTGTGGGCGATCCCTTTTGCGGGAAAATTTTTATATATCTTAACCCGCTTTGAATTTTATATGGTGTTGTATTTTTCGAAAATAGGGGTGTTAATCCTCGCCGTCGTCAGCTGGTGGGTGGCCCTGTTGACGCTGCGGTTTTCTATGCTGGGCCGTATTTTCATGATGATGCTGGGCTGGCTGGCGGTGGCGGCGGCGACCTTGAATATTTTTCTGGTGGATTATTCGACCTATGATAAACTGGCCAATTATTTTTATGTGGGCAGCGGGGTATTTTTTGTGGTGTTTTCCTATAGCCTGATTATTCTGTTACGCGATCCTGCTGTGCGTAAACAATTCAAAGGAGATGTCCCGGGGTTTTTGACGGATCAAAGAAAGAGGCGTTTAAGTTTTGTGACGGCTGGATTGATCTTGGCCATGATTTTCGGCCTCTCGTTAAAGAGCGGAGAAAAGAGCGGCGTCGAGTTATTTAAAAATGTGATCTATCTGGTCCGTCGGCACAGCCGCGATAAAATCATGGAGCGCTGGCAGGAAGTCAATGAGGAATTTTACCGACTGGCTGGCGAGAAAAAGTATGCGCGGGCCGAAGAGATCGGCGGACAGCTTCTGCGCCTGTCCGAATCGCTCTGGGGGCCGTCCCATCCGAGGGTCGCCAGCATCGCCAACGATATCGCGGTGATTTATTATACTCAAAAGAAATATGGCGAAGCCCGTCCCCTCTTCGCGCGGGCGTTGGATATTCACGAATACCTTTTGGGGCACGACGACCCGATGGTGGCCACCGACCTCAATAATCTGGCTTCGATCTATAGGGCCCAGGGAAATTATGACCGTGCGCAGTCGATGTTCAGCCGGGCCATCGAAATATACACCGAGGCCTTTGGGGCAGAACATTATTACACGCGGATGACCAAGGAAAATCTGCTCCGGACCCAAGAGGAAGAAAATATCCGGTTTTCCTCAAGATAAATTCTTGACAGCCCCATGCTTAAACGATAGCATACACCCGCTTATGCCACTACACGTCGCGATAACCGGCTCGACCGGTTTAATTGGGACGGCCGTCACAGACGCATTGCATCAGGCCGGTCATTCCCTGACGCCCATCATCCGCAGTTCGACACCGGTGCGCACCAACAAACGCGTTATCCGCTGGAAAATTTTAAGCGGCGAAATCGACCGCGATAAATTCGAAGGCCATGACGTGATCATCCATCTGGCCGGCGCGAACATCGCCGACCAGCGCTGGAGTAAAGAATATAAGCGCGAAATTCAGGAAAGCCGTGTCAAAGGCACACGTCTTTTATGTAACGCTATTGTGCATATGAAAAGGCCGCCGCGGCTTTGGCTGTCCGCTTCGGCCGTTGGGTATTACGGTAATATTCCGCTCAATGAACATCGGGACGAAACCGGTCCCGGCGCGGACGACTTTTTAGCCCGGGTCTGTCAGGAATGGGAGGAGGCCACCAAACCGGCGCAGTCAGCGGGTATTCGCGTCGTCAATTTGCGTTTTGGCATGGTGGTAAGCCCCAACGGCGGGGCCATCAAAAAGATGTTACCTGTTTTTAAATTGGGATTGGGGGGGAAATTGGGGTCAGGCCAGCAGTCGGTTAGCTGGATTGCTCTTGATGAAATCCCAAAAATTATTTTGCATATTATTGACAACGCGAAGATTGCCGGGCCGGTCAATGTCGTCGCTCCCAAGCCCGTGACAAATGCCGAGTTGACCCAACTTCTGGGGAAAGCCCTTAATCGTCCGGCCTTTTTATCTGTCCCGGAATTTGCCGTAAAATTCATGTTTGGAGAGATGGGCCAGACTTTGCTGTTGGGCAATTCAAATGTTATCCCCGCGAAGCTGGCCCACAGCGGTTATCAATTTGCTTATCCGGATATTCGAAAGGTTTTGGAGAATTGTATAAACCATTCCCCTCTGGCGCATTGACCTTTATGGGAAGGATGTTACTCGAGCACACCCGGCATATTGGGATATTGTCGCTGATCGAAGCTCACCACGCGGTGCAGGTGAGCGATTTGAGATTACTTTTATATAAAAAAGGGGAAAAAATTTAAGGATAAAGGATTAAGGGATTTTAGGATTAAAGGATTAGGTAGTAAAATTAGGAAACAGTAAAAAATGGAAATTAAATTAGAGAAGAGCATTTTTATTCATTATTTTTGGATTCCTTTAATCTTGCACGGTCTGTTCCAGTATGAATGATCATAAAGCCGAAAGCGTTGCGGCCTGTTTTGCGTTTAGCCTGGGATTATTTTTTTCATTATCGTACTTTTACGCCACGCATGTCGGCTGGCAGGCCAAGACATTTATTTCGATAGTGGCGCTGTTTATATCCAACGTTTTGTTCACGGCGCTGATTGCCGGCATGGTGTTGGGTTCGATGTTTGCCTGTATCATTTACCCGGCGCAATATTTTTTGGTAAAGCGTTTCAGTCCACTTATCGGCTGTGTGTTTTTTATCTTAGGCTTGGGGGCGGGAATTCTCATTCCGTTTCTCATTTTTCATAGCATCGGAAACTGAAAGTTTCCAACGCGTCATAAAATAGTGCGTGAAGCGCTTATTTTAATAATCTTATGGCATCCTACGTCGTTTTAGCCCGTAAATACCGTCCGCAAAATTTTGACCATCTTATCGGTCAGAGTCATATTACGGAATTATTGAAAAAGTCCATCGAGACGGGCAGGCTCACCCAGGCATATCTTTTTAGCGGGCCGCGTGGCGTCGGGAAGACGTCGTGCGCGCGCATCCTGGCGAAATCCCTGAACTGTCAGAAAGGCCCGACGGTCAACGCTTGCGGCGAGTGTTCAGCCTGTAAAGAGATCACGCAGGGCACCAGTTTTGACGTGATTGAAATCGACGGCGCTTCCAACCGCGGCATCGATGAGATCAGGACGCTGCGCGAAAACGTCAAATTCGCGCCGTCCTACGGCCGTTATAAAGTCTATATTGTCGATGAGGTTCACATGCTCACCGCTGAGGCCTTCAACGCGCTTTTGAAAACATTGGAAGAACCTCCGGCGCACGTGAAATTTATTTTTGCCACCACCGCCCCCGCGAAATTGCCGGCGACGATCATCTCGCGCTGCCAGCGTTTTGATTTTAAACGGATTTCGGTGCAGACGATCATCGAGCAGTTGGCCGACATCTGTCGGAAAGAAAAATTTAACGTCGACCAGGAGGCGCTGTTCGCGGTAGCCAAGGCGGCGGGGGGGAGTTTGCGCGACGCGTTAAGTATTTTGGACCAGGTGAGCGCCTTTGCCCAGCGCCGGATTGAAGCCGGGGACATCAATTCCATGCTGGGGCTGGTGGAGATGGAATTGATTTTTGAATTGGTCGGTCATTTGGCCAAAAAGAATTGTGCCTCCACCCTGGAGGCTTTGGACACGATCATTGAACAGGGAAAAGATATCAAGCAACTCAGCCGGGACTTGACGGACCATTTCCGCAATCTGATGATTATGAAGGTCGGCGGACAGGCGTTGGCCAAACTGATCGACCAGCCCGTGGCCGTTAAAGAAAAATTTTTGGAACAGGCCGGCAATTTTACGTTACCGGAAATCCTCAAAGCTATCGACGTTCTGATCGGTTCACAAGAAACCGCCCGGATACTGGATTCGTTGCGCATGCCTTTGGAAATTGCTTTCGCACGGCTCACGTATCAACCTGGTCCGACCACAAATATCGGTGCGACTAATGTTGTTCCCAAAGTTACTGTCACGTCCGCCGCGCCAATCAAGCCTTTAGCCCGTCCCGCGGCCCCGGCCAATAAAGAAGCTGTTGTTAAACCGGTTTCTAAACCGACCAGCGTCTTGACTAATAATCGCGGTCAGGTGGATTTTGCCCCCGGAGGCGACGCCCAAGTCAATGAGGAAGAGCCAGCTCCCGCCGAAGAATTGACGCCGGACACGCTTAGTCTCGCCGAAGAATTGACGCTGGAAAAAATCAAAAAGACATGGGCCGCGGTCACGTACGCGATTAGCCGCGAAAAGATGTCGGTCGCCACGTATTTGCAGGACGGTTCGCCGTATCGACTGAAGGGAACTCATCTGGTTATCAGTTTCCCCAAAGAGGCGGCTTTTCACAAAGAATCTTTGCAGGAAAAAAATAATAAACAATTAGTTGAGCGGGTTTTGTCGGAAAAATTGCGCGCGAAGATGACGGTGGAATTTATCATGATCGACACGCACAAACCCTCCGATCAGGAAGAACACGTCAGCGAAACGCTTTCGCTGTTTAAAGGCAAAGTTGTCAATCAGTGGCATAAGGATTAGAATAGCTTTCAGCTATCAGCCGTCAGCTATCAGCGGCTGATGACTGAAAGCTGATGACTGAAAGCTCAGATGGCATATCCCAAACTCATCGAAAATTTGATCGAGAAACTCATGAAGCTGCCTGGCCTTGGCCGGCGCAGCGCCGAGCGCGTGGTGTTTCATATCCTCAACAGCCAACCCGAAGAGGTGCGGCAACTGGCTGAAGGAATTTTGCAAGTCAAAGAGGGGCTGATGTTTTGCCGGATCTGTAACAATTTAAGCGAAACGGAAGTGTGTCTGGTCTGCAGCGACACCCGGCGCGATGAAGGGCTCATCTGTGTCGTTGAAAACCCGAAGGATGTTTTGGCCATCGAGCGCACAGGGGTTTTTCAGGGACATTACCACGTCTTGTTGGGCTCGATCGCGCCCAGCGAAGGCCGTGGCCCGGAGGAACTAAAGATCCACCATTTGGTCAACCGGGTCAAGAGTCAGGGTATCCGCGAGGTGGTCATCGCCACCGACCCCGACACCGAAGGCGAGACCACGGCGCTTTACATCACCCGCGAATTAAAATCCACCGGGGTGAAGGTCAGCCGCATCGGGGTTGGCCTGCCGGTCGGCGGTGCGCTTGAGTACGCGGACCTATCGACCTTGACGATGTCTTTGGAATCCCGCCGGCAAATTGATTGACATTTAAAAGCTTTTCAGTATAATTTTTGCGCTTTGCAGTTTTGAATTTCAAAATTTTGTTTTTTGTAAAATTGTTCTTTTATAATTTATTCCCCTGTAGCTCAGTTAGGTAGAGCAAGTGGCTGTCAATCCGCCGAAGGCGGATTGACCCCGAGTCATAGCGAGAGGGATTTCGTCAGAAATCTGGACGCCGGTTATGACAAGGGGTCAAGTGAGGCAGCTTTCCCGAGAAATCGGGATTGAAACAGCAGGCTAATTCAGGGAAGTCCCCGCTGATTCGCTTTGAAGAGCAAAGCGAATCAAAGAGGTGGGGATAATCCTGAGCGAAGCTTCGAGCGTAGCGAGAAGCGCATCCTGAGCGAAGGCGAGCCGAAGTCGAAGGAAAGTTTTCTTGTGTGCTTGAGGAACGTGCAGAGACTATACACCTGCTACCTAAACCCCGCCGCTGGCGGGGCATGGTAAAGAGAGAGTCCACTTCCGTTAGTAATAGCGGGTTAAGTGTAACCACTGGGTCCGAGGTTCGAGCCCTCGCGGGGGAGTGGTTCGACGCGCCCCTCGTTTCACTCGGGGCTTGCTCACCATCTTATGATGAGTCGAGTTAAGCTGATGAGACGAGGGTCGTTTTTATTTATAGAAAGGGCGCGGAGAAACATCCTGAGCAAGGCTGACGAAGTTAGCCGCGTCGAAGGACAAACATGTGGAATTTATACATTATTAAATGTCAGGACGGTAAGTTTTATACAGGAATAACTCAAGACTTGAAACGCCGCTTTAAAGAACACACCCACAAGGGCAGTCATTTCACGAGTTATAATCCTGCCGCAGCGTTGTTGTATAAAGAAGAATATTCTAGTCGAGAGGAAGCTGAACTGCGTGAATCCAGATTAAACGTTGGAGCCGGGCCAAGAAATTAGCCTTGATAAATAAAGATAAACAAAAATTGCGGGAATTAAGTAAATCACGAGATTAGTTAAACCATCATGGCCACTGAACTCGGAGTGAACATTGACACTGATAAGTGTAGATGTGGATTTCTTAAAGAAATTATAACTTAATCCGTCAGTGCTGAAAAGCGTTGAAGGCTTTTAAAATTTGCTTTGGATGCAATTTTTGGAAATTCATAAAAATGAATAAACATTTTACAGAAATTGAAGTTTCTAGTTTGGAGGATATTAAGGAAAAGTTAGCTAAGAATAAGGCCGACAATAAGTCGTGGTTTGTGTTTCGCGGGCAAACGGATTCTGCGTGGGAACCAAAAACATCGCTTGATCGTTTTTTGAAATGTATTATTGATAAAGAAAATCAATTTAAAGTTGAACCTTACCTTTTAGAAGAGTTTCAGCGAAGATATCTTAATTACTCTCATAAAATACCAGAAAAATATAATCGAATCGAATGGTGGTCTTTAATGCAACATTATGGCGCTCCCACGCGCCTTCTTGATTGGACGTACTCGATTTATGTTGCTGTTTTTTTTTGCACTAGAAGATTTAGAAAAAATAAGAGAGAAGAAAGAAGCAGCCGTGTGGGCGATTGATGCTAATTGGCTGGAAGAAAAGTATAGAAAAGATAACGAAAAACTCACTGCAGCTCTTGATAAAGATCCCCATATGAGTCAAGTAGAAACTTTTGATGTTTTTGATGGGAATTCAATAATTCTTAGAATTACTCCGCTTTTTTTACATGATAGACTTTCTGTGCAACAAGGATGTTTCCTCATGTCGGGTAGTCCTAAGATGTTATTTATGGATAACCTTATTCAATTCGCGGGTAGAGAAGATTTGGGAAAGTATCTCTATAAATATAAAATTCCATATGGGGATAAAATTAGACAAGAATTTTTAGGTGATTTATTTAGAATGAATATATCTCGCGCTTCATTGTTTCCAGGGTTGGATGGTTTTGCTACCTCTTTTAGAACGTCCGTTTATTCAAAACCAGAACTTTTGAGTAAGCGAGCATTTCTTGAAAGAATCAAAAGTGATCATTGGGCATGGACAGGCAATTTATAAAAACCTGGAGACAGATATCAAAGTTATCGAGCTCAGGGAGGAGGAATTTTTTGGACACTCGCGCCACTTGTTTGAATTGCATGGACGGACGCGTGCAATTGCCGGTGATACACTGGATTAAAGAAAATTATCGCGTGGATTTTGTCGACGTGATCACTGAAGCCGGGATGGACAGCGTTTTAGCTGGCCAGGAAGACATCCGGGAAATTCTGCGCAGCATAACCGTCTCGGTGAATGTCAATAAATCCACCCGGATTTTTGTCGTCGGCCATGACGACTGCCGCGGTAACCCCGTTGAAGAAAGTGTCCACCGCCAGCAGATCAGTGATGCCGTCAAACGCCTCAAAGGGCATTGGCCTGGCCATGAGATCATTGGGCTTTGGGTCAATAAAACTTGGGGCGTGGAACTTCTCGCCAATGCCGCATAGCCGATTGTATATTGGATTGCTGATGTAGAAGGATCGCCGTTATTCGTTTTCTCTTCTGGTCTCAACCCCAACAACATCCTCACCATCGACCGTTAACCGCACCGCAACCGGGGCGCAGCAGATTTCGCAGTCAACGATAAATTCTTGAATCCTCCCACCGCTGATATCGACACTCAACGAATTGGGTTCGCCGCAGTAGGGGCAAAGGAAGCTTTCGGGTTGTTCTAAAGGCATGTTCTTATGGTAACACAGTGTCGGCGCTGGGCAGATACGATTTTTAAAATTCTCCATTTCAGTGAGGAAACCAGAGAAAATCAGAGATAAAATTCTCTGGTCAATTGCCTGATCGTTTGGTAGATTAGGGCATGAAAAATAACGGATCAAAGACCGTTTTAATTTGAAACGCCCCCCAGCTTTTAAAAAGCTGGGGTTTTTTGTTGCTTGCCGCTCCTTATTAACCCATCTGACAAAGGCTAAATCATGCTGACATTGGACCGTTTTAAAGAGGTTGATAGTTCTTTTCATCTTCACGCGTCGAGAAAAAATATGGGGCCGGTGGCGACGTTGTGTTCCCTGGACCATTTTCATCCAAACGGCGCCATTTTTATTAAGAATGAAAAGTTTTACAAGAAATTGTTAGAGAAGGCTCCCCAGAGCATTGATCTTAAGGACCTTGGCGTCATTTTTCAGAAATCCTTTTTTGAGAAAATGGACGCGAAGCGGGAAGAGGTGTTTTTAAGCCGGTTTATGTTTTACGCCGCGGTTGATTCCGTGGACCTGGCCCTGTCGCGCTTTTCAAAATTATTTTATGATGAGTTTAACAAGAAGAGCAATGATTTAGTCGACGGGCGAAAAATCGCCACGGCTGAGGTTGACCCAACCAGCGCCATCGCGGAAGGTGTTTTTTTAGGCGAAGGGGTAAAAATCGCTGCCCGCGTCGTGCTTCATGCGGGGTGCGTGATTTTGTCCCAATCGAGTATCGGCGAAAATTCGGTGTTGTATCCGAACGTGACGATCTACCGCAATGTGAAGATCGGCAAAGACTGTCGCATCCACGCGAACACCGCCATTGGTTCGGACGGGTATGGGTACAATTATTTTAAAGGTGAACACTTGAAGGTCTGGCATTTCGGCGGAGTCGTGATCGGGGATTCGGTGGAAATTGGATCAGGGACTTCAATTGACCAGGGCACATTTTCGCCGACCTTGATCGGTCCGGGGACAAAGATCGACAACCAGGTCCATCTCGCGCACAATTGTAAAATCGGAAAAGGCGTTCTCATCACCGGTCAAGCCGGTTTTGGCGGTAGTGTCACGCTTGGCGATTATGTGGCGATGGGTGGCTGCGCTAACTTTGCGCCGGGAGTTGTTGTCGGTAATAACGCCCAGATCGGTGGGATGGCCGGGGTGACTAGCGATGTGCCGGCGGGCGCGGTTTACGGTGGACATCCGGCGCGGCCTCTGAATGATTGGCTCAGGGCCACGGCCATGTTAAGAAAAATTTCGTTAAGACCGGTCAAAAAATAATAAATAGGGACGCGCTGATATGACAATAAGGAAGGCGTCAGAAAATTCCATGACCTCCTTTGACGGGGTTCAAATTTTTTATCGGTCATGGCTCCCGGAAAAACCGTCCGGTAAGGCCGTGGTCTTATTTCATCGGGGACATGAACATTCCGGCCGTTGGGAAACGCTCATTGATGCCCTGGTACCCGATGGAACTGCGGTGTTTGCCTGGGACGCCCGAGGCAACGGGCTTTCCGAAGGTCCGCGCGATGACGCCGATAATTTTGGTGTCTATGCCAAGGACGCTGACTTTTTTATCCGGCATTTGTCTAATGCTCACCGCATCCCGGGTTGAACAGATGGTGGTCGTGGGCCACAGTGTCGGCGCCGCGGTGGTGGCTACCTGGGTTCATGATTATGCCCCGCGGATCCGGGGGATGGTTCTGGCAACACCGGCTTTTAATATCAGGCTTTACATTCCATGGGCGATTCCCCTTTTACGCATTGGCCTCAAATGGGGTCTTGTTAAAACGGTTCCCAGTTATGTCAAAGCCCGCGTCCTGACGCATGACCCTCAAGAACAAGAAATTCATACGCGCGATAGCCTCATCACGCATTCGATATCGACCAGGGTTCTCATCGGCCTTTTTGACACGTCAAAGCGGATTGTCGACGATGCCTCAGCGATCCAGACACCGACGCTGATTTTAACGGCCATGGACGATTGGGTGGTTAAAGTCAGCGCGCAGAAAAAGTTTTTTGAACGCTTAAAGGCGGCGGATAAGAAAATTGAAATGCTTAAAGGGTTTTACCACGATGTCTACCATGAGCAAGACCGCACGAAGCCGCTTCGCTTGACTAAGGATTTTATTGAAAAGATCTTTCACGAGCCGGTTTTAGACCGGGGGTTATTGCAGGCGGATAAAAATAGTTTTTCAAAAAATGAATATGACGCGCTAAAGCAGCCCTTGCCGGTATTTTTTTTGAAAGGATTATCCTTTCGGTTAATGAAATTTTTTCTTGCTACCTTAGGCCGGCTCAGCCACGGGATCCGTTTAGGCTGGGAGAGTGGATTTAACTCGGGCCGGATGCTGGATTATGTTTATGAAAATAAAGCCCAAGGGGATTTTCTTATCGGGAAATGGCTGGACCGAATTTATCTCAACGGCATAGGCTGGCAGGGGATCCGTGTGCGCAAGGTGTTGTTGGAGGAGACGTTAAAAAAAGCGATTGAACAAATTCACCGTGAAACCCGGCCGGTTTATCTTCTCGATATTGCCACGGGCGCCGGCCGGTATATGCTGGAGACGATCAGCGCTTTGAAACATCTGGAAATTAAAGCTCTGCTGCGGGACTTTGAGCCCAAAAATTTGGCTGAAGGACAAAAGCGAGCCGACCATTTGGGCCTTAAGAATGTGACCTTTCTTAAAGGCGATGCCTTTGACCGAAATTCAATCAGAGTACTCAGTCCCCAACCGCACGTAGTTGTGGTCTCGGGGCTTTATGAACTTTTTTCCAGTAATGAAATGGTCTTAAATTCCCTGCGCGGGATTGCCGATGTCATCCGTCCCGGTGGGATTTTAGTTTATACGAACCAGCCCTGGCATCCGCAGCTTGAGTTGATCGCGCGGGTTTTGTGCGATTGGGACGCAAAGCCGTGGGTTATGCGCCGGCGGACGCAAGGGGAGATGGATGATCTGGTCTCTTCCGTAGGGTTTGAGAAATTGGGGCAGACCATCGACCCCTGGGGTATTTTTTCGGTGTCCTGGGCTAAGAAGGTTCGATAACAAAATAATGGCGACACGTTAACCTAAATTTAACTTATCACTATAAAAAGTGCCGGGCACGTCTTTTCGGATGATATCGCCATTATAAAATGAAAAGTTTTGATCAAGGCAAACCGAAATTTATGTTATTTTCGGTGATACTATTTTTTTTGGTTGTGGTTACTCTGGTAGGCATTCTGGAACTTTTTGCGAGGTATATGGTCTACGGCCAGGGCAGATACTTAAAAGAAATCGACCCAGCGGCTTTCAAACTTTTAGAAACCCTGGATCCTGTTTCACAATTGGAAAAGCCTGTTTATATTCCAGACAGCAAGTTTGGCTGGCGGCATTCCCCTGATAATGAAGGTTTTTATCGGGGTGAGCGCTATCCCCGTGCAGAATTTAGGAGCAAAGTCAAATTTAATTCTTCAGGTTATCGGAGCTCTTCGGAATTTTCTCAGGATCCAGCAATACAGCGGATTGCCGTTTTAGGCGATTCATTCGTTGAGGCAATTCAGGTCCCAGAAGAAGATACTTTCCCTAAAGTCATTGAAAAAAAGCTGAAAAGCGATGGGTACCCGTTTTCGGTGTATAACTTTGGCTTGCTGGGTACCGGGACGGTGCATCAGATCCAGATTCTTAAATATGACGTCCTAAAGTATAAACCAAGGATTGTTATTCTGACTTTCTTTGGCAACGACCTTATCGACAATTCTCCTTATTATCTTAAAAGTCCTTCCTTCCTGACCCCGAATTATGAGCGCAATGGGAGCAATGTCGTGTTGGGAGAATTTGGGCAGAAAACCAATATCCCCACAAAGGGCACCTTAAGTAAAAATGATTTCATTGTTCCCCCGAGAGCAGTCGCGGACAATAATTTAGAGCGGGAAAGGATGCGGCAGACGATATCGAAAATATCCGGTCCGATATTATTTTTAAAGTTTTTTAATGAATTGTTCCATGATAAGATTCTTCCCCGGATCGATGATGAGATTCAATTTGATGTCTATAAAAAGGACTATTCTCCGGCCCTACAGGAGTCGCTCGACGTAACTGTTGATCTAATAGCAGAGATGAAAAGAGAGTGTGCCCAGATTGAGGCTTATTTTCTGGTGGTCATGGTTCCAGCTCGTGAGCAGGTGTATAAAAATTATTTTGCCGATTATTTTCGACAAAGGAAGAAGATCCTTGATCCAAGCAATTATGACGTCAAGAAGCCCCAAAATGTTTTAAGCCAAGAACTGAAGGCGCGAAAGATCGATTGTCTCGATCTGCTCACGGATTTTCGACGTTTGGGTGAAAAAAACAGGTTGTACTATAAAACCGATGGACATTTTAACCAATTAGGGCATCAAATGGCCGGGGAACTCATCACGGAGTATCTTCTGAGTGGTTACTTAAAGAATGAAAATTGTGAAAACTTCAGCGAATTCCTGGGACAAAATTCCGTAGACAGTCACTAATACAAACGTATTAAATGAAATTACATCACAGCATATCGTGTCCGCAATGACACAAGCAAAAACTCGCACACGGCGTTAATAATTAAGAGAGGGGAAAGCATGTTCCAGGTTCGTCAGGTATGGTTCTGTTGGTCTCTTATCACCATAGCTGTTGGACTGTCGTGCCCAAAGATTGTTTCCGCCTAGGCGGGTGCGGAAAGAAAAGTGTGCCGGTCACCGAAACGGGGACAGGTAAGGGGATCTATTAAGACATGGTTAAAATAAAAAATATATTCAACACGGTTGACCCGGTCATCGCGGGATGGATGGGCCGTCACGGCCAGTTATTTCTGCGCATTTCCATGGGGATCATTTTTATCTGGTTCGGGCTGCTTAAATCATTCGGGCAAAGCCCGGTCAATGACCTGGTCGCGCGCACGGTTTATTGGTTTGATCCGAAAATATTTATTCCCGTTTTAGGATGGTGGGAAGCCGCCATCGGGGCATGTTTCCTGTTTCAGCGTTTAATCCGCCTGGGGGTTTTGCTTTTGTTCTTGCAGATCGGCGGGACTTTTTTGCCGCTGATTATCTTGCCGGATGTTTGTTTTGAAAAATTCCCTTTTGTTTTAACCATAGAGGGGCAATATATTGTTAAAAACCTTTTGATTATCAGCGCGGCCATTGTGATCGGAGGGACCGTCCGGCTTCCTGACAAAAATCAAATGAAAGATCGCGATAAAGCGGCATTTTCTAATAACTGAAGACCACTGTTCCCCAACCAAAGGAGAGGTCCATGAGCGTCAAAATCCAGGACATGTTTTTAAGCCGGGCAGAGGAATCGAAGTGGCTGAATATTTTCGCGCATAAGGTGCGTATTGTTGTTCCCGCTGAAATCACGGGCGGCGTTTTTTCCATTATTGAACAAACGTCGCCGCCCGGCGAGGGGATCCCGCCACACATCCACAGCCGGGAAGACGAGACGTTTAGCATTTTGGAAGGTGAAATGGATTTGGAGTTTGACGGCCAGAAAGTCAAGGTCAAAAAAAGCGACACATTTTTTTTGCCGCGCAACAAGCCGCACGGGTACGTCAATAACGGCCAGTCCGTCTGCCGCGTTTTGGTCGTCATTAACCCAGGCGGGTTCGAACAATTCTTTGAAGAGGTGCAGGCCATTGACTCGACCAACCCCGCTAATCTGGGGAAAGTGGCCAAGCTTCTGGAGGAAAAATACAAAACGTGGTTTAAATAGTGCTTAACACTATTTGAAGTGGTCAAATAAGAGGAGTCCGTTCTCATGAACAATAATTCAGCCGTCTCCGGTCAGGGACCGAAAGAACAAAACGCTCCGGTTGTTTGGGAGGAGGCGACCCGCCGGCAATTCGAGCAACTCATCGGCAAGATCCCGGTATTTTTACGTGAGTTCGCCCGGAATAAAGTTTCGCAGCGCGCCGAGCGCATTGTCAAAAAATCCGGCCGCAACACGGTCGGTGAGAAAGATCTGGTCGACGCGTTTTTTGCCGAAACGCCGTTCGGTTTCCACGGCCCGCTTAAAAATGACATGACGGAATTGGGCATCGATTACGTGAAATATGGTTATCCAAAATAGAGCCACTGGTGAGGATAAAAGGCCGTCGTCCCCTGTTATTAAAGGTTTTGTCACCCCCGAAAAAATGAAGCACCACGCTGAGATTCTGGCCAACCGCGTGCGCAAAAATTTTCGACACTTTTATAAACGTTACAAAAAGCAGAATATTGATTGCTTCCGCCTTTACGACTGGGACATCCCCGAAGTGCGCGCGGTTGCGGATTGGTATTTGGACCACGTGGTCATCGCGGAATACGTACGTTTACAGACCGGGCCCGATTGGCTTTCCCAAATGGCTGAGGCGGTGGCCCGGGCGCTCGCGGTTCCTCTAGATCGGATGCATTACAAACGCCGGCGCACGAATACCGCGGACGGCCCGCGCTATTCAAGGTTGGCCGCCAAGGGCAAAAGTTTTGTCGTGCGCGAGCGGGATTTACGTTTTTGGGTAAACCTCGACGACTTTCTGGATACAGGTTTGTTTTCCGACCACCGCGACACGCGTGCCCTTGTTGGCGCACTCGCGGCCGGCCAGGATTTTCTGAATCTGTACGCTTACACCGGGGCGTTTACCTGCGCCGCCGCGTCCGGCGGTGCAAAAATTACGGTGACCGTGGACCGTTCGGCCACGTACCTTAACTGGGCGAGGGACAATTTGAAATTAAACGGCCTCTGGGGGCCGCAGCATGAATTGGTTAAATCCGACGTTACGAAATTTTTAATCAGGACTTATCAGGAAGGCCGGCGGTTCACGCTGGCGCTAGTCGACCCGCCGTCGTTTTTTAAAGACCAGGGCCGGGGCGTTTCTTTTGATATCAACCGCGACCATCCAGAGTTATTGAAAAATGTTTTTAAAGTCATGGCCCCGGGCGCGACGGTTTTGTTTTCGACCAACCACCAGCGCTTCGAACCGCGGCTGACCGGTCTTTCCGTCAGTGATCTCAAAGAACTCACCCCAAAAACTATTCCCCCCGACTACCGCAACCGTCATGTCCATCGCTGTTGGCGGATGAGGGTTTAGATAAAAAGAACAGCTGTCCTCTTAAATGATTTTTTAAATTTTAAATTTTACGTATTCAGTCAACCGGAATTATGTTATTTTAAGCCAGTTTTAAGGATACATTTTAAAAAAATGGGTTTCAAAACAGACATCCTATAAAGGGTCGAGATAAAAAACAGATTGTCAGAGAGCAGTAAACGGTCTTTCTAAACAGGGATAAAAACACGAGTTGGATTATAAGACTCGCCGGATTTAAGCATACTCAAGGAAAGATGGGCCAATTTTTTGGCGACATAAACGAGCGATTGTTTGGCTGTCTTGCCTTGAGAGACTTTGCGGTTGTAAAGGGCTTTAAATTCCGGGTTATGTTTTAAGCAGGCAACGGCAGCCATGTA
>Ga0247727_10000689_pt1 | contig 82953 bp, 67 predicted proteins | sample WisWelCaveWW1625_FD_202498 | JGI IMG/M metagenome (GOLD analysis project Ga0247727, IMG submission 202498) | Biofilm microbial communities from Wishing Well Cave, Virginia, United States - WW16-25 | ecosystem: Environmental > Aquatic > Deep subsurface > Groundwater > Cave microbial mat | place...
TCAGGAATGCGCTTGATCAACGCCAGCGCTTTTTGCGATTGCGCCTTCGCCAGCTCCTTATTGCTCTCCCAATCGATTGCATAAGCGAGTCGATAATAGGCGAGCCCGAACGTTGAATCTAGGGCGATGGCCTTATTGAATTCTTCTTGCGCTTCTTCGAATTTCAATTTGTTGATGAGCTGCTCGCCGAGAAAGAAATGATGATACGCCTCGAGATTGGCCGTTGTCACCTCGGCGATTTTTTGGCCCGCCGTTTGAATTTCAGCGGTTTGTTCGCGCAGACCTTCGCGTGTCCGCTCCGCGAGCTTGTCAAGCATGATCGGAATGCTTTCTTGTCCTTCGCCCTTTTCGCTGGCCGTAAATCGATATTCATTCTTCTGCGGGTCAAGTATTTTCAGATCAATCGTATACAGCCGGCCGAATCTTCGGATGGACGCAATCACCAGCGCCTCCACCTCGGCCTGCCGGCAAATCTCTCTGCCCAGCGTTTCATCGATGCGATCAACGTTTTCTTTTCCCATTTGTTTGAGAATATCGAACATCCGCGAGCGCGTGAGAACGGCAAGCCGGCGCGATTGTTCCAACGAGGTGATGAGCATGCCGGAAAGTCCGTTCAACTCTTCTTCTTTCGTCTCATTCAAAAAATCCACGACGGCAATGGGGATACGGGCGGCAACCACGTCCTTTTGCCCGAAGAAAAGGAAATAGCCGATGATCGCCAGCAGCGCAGCGCTCAAAATGATTCCCGGCAGCGCCAAAGAGCGCGCCCGCGCTTTCAGGCTTCGCTGGCGCACTACTTTTTCGGAAAGAATTTCCCTTGACTCGGTATCCCTTCGCATCCCGCGCAAATCCACTATCAATTCCTCCACGTGCTGGTAACGATCGGAGGTTTTCTTTTCGAGGCATTTGTTGACGATTCTCTCCAATTCCATTCGCACACCGGTTCCTCGCGGCCCTGTCGGGATGAACGGCTCAGGGTCTTCATGCAAAATCGAATACATCATCGCCGCTTCATACTCGCCGCGAAACGGCAACTGTCCGGTGAGCATTTCGTACAGCACCACGCCAAAAGCCCAAATATCGGTGCGATGATCCACCGGCTCGCCGCGCGCCTGCTCTGGTGACAAGTAAGCCGCGGTGCCGAGTGTCATGCCCGCTTTGGTGAGATGCACGTCGCCGCCCAGCTTCGCCAGGCCAAAATCCATGATCTTCACTTGCCCCGATTCCGTGACCATGACGTTGCTGCATTTGATGTCGCGGTGGGTAATGCCTTTCGTATGTGCGGCTTTGAGGCCTTCGGCGATTTGGGTGGCGTAGTAGAGGCAATTATCAATTGACAATTGAGAATTGTCAATTATCAATTTTCTTAGTTCTCTCCCATCAATGAATTCCATCACAATGAACATCTCACCATCGGCCTCTTCAATGGCGTAAATCGTGGCGATGTTGGGATGATTCAACGCCGCGGCCGCCTGCGCTTCAATTTTAAAACGCTCGCGTTCTTCATCGCTCGCCGCAATCTGTCGCGGCAGGAATTTGATCGCGACGAGGCGCTTGAGCCTGGTATCCTCGGCTTTGTAGACGACACCCATGCCGCCTTCGCCGAGTTTCTCTAAAATTTTGTAATGCAAAATGGTTTTACCAATCATTCGTGCCTCACGGGCATTTCGTATCAGCGTTTAAATTATCCGAAGCAAAATCCCGTAGGGATGAAATGTTTATAGAAAACCGCCAACCCCAGAACCGGAAACTCCGTAGGAGTGAAATATTCTTGTGCTACATCGGATGCAAAATGCCATAAATCACATGCCACTCCTACGGAGTTTTCGTGGTTTTATTTGACGCTCGTTTCTATAAACATAGCACTCCTACGGAGTTTAAAAGCGATGATGCCCTCAAGCCTCGTTTCCTCGGCTTTGTAAACCACGCCCATGCCGCCTTCACCGAGCTTTTCAAAAATTTTATAATGTGAAATGGTTTTGCCGATCATCTGATTTCCTCACCTTCACGATAAACTCTCGGCAGCAGCGGATTCATCCCGATGAGAATTTTGTATACCGAAACGCCGGCCCAAGCTGCGAGCTCTTCGGCGTTGATTTCGTTCTCGTCCTGCTTGCCGAATATCACGGCCTCGTCGCCGATTTTTATTCTCTCGGCGCCGGTCACGTTGATGGTCGCGTGATTTGAAGTCACCAAAGCGATCGTCGGCCAGCGCCGGCCCTGCACCAAAATTTCCGCCTTGCCGGCCGCCTGCGAAGGATAACCGTCCGAATAGCCGAGGGGCAGCGTTGCCACCTGCGTTTCTTGTTGCGCCACAAAGGCGCGATGGTAGGAAACGGATTCTCCAGGCTGCAACGTTTTCACGTACATCACTCTCGCTTTCAGCGACATGACCGGGCGCAGATCGATCTGGCGCGCCTGGTATTCCCGCACGGAAGGATACTGTCCGTAAATTGCAATGCCGGGCCGCACCATATCCAGGTGCGATTGTGGGAAAGAGAGGATGCCGGCGCTGCTGGCCGCATGGCGAAGGCCGACAGCAATTCCACGCTGCTTTGCCGCGACACAAACTTCCAGGAACCGTTCGAGTTGGATTCTGTCAAATTCATCGTCCTCGGTAAACGGCGTAAAAATGCCTTCGATTTGAATTTCGGAATTTGCTGCAACTTTCTCGACGAACGCGAGCGCCCGCCCGTGCGGCACGCCGACGCGGCCGAGGCCGGTATCGATTTTGAGGTGAACTTTAGCCCGGCGCTTCAGCTTGCGCACTGCTTCGGCGAGGAGCATGAAGTCATCCGTATAAACCGACTGGGAAATATTTTGCCGGACGATGTCCGCCGCCTCGTGCTGCGAAAAGGGCCCCAAATTCAAGATGGGCATTTTCACCCCGCTCTCGCGAAGCTGCAGCGCCTCGTGAAATTTGCCGACGGCGAGAAAGTCGATCTTATGCTTTTCGAGAAACCTGCCGATGGCGACGAGGCCGTGGCCGTAGGCATTGGCCTTGATCACCGCCATAACCGGACGGTTGTCGGTGCGCCGGCGAATTTGCGCCAGGTTCCACGCCATATTTTTGAGATCGATCTCAAGCCAGGGATCGGCAGCAGCCTCGTCAGTCGTAACCCCGACGGGCGTAGCCCAGCCGGCTCGACTGGAGGGGTAGCCCAATGGTGCGCTACCGACAACCGCACTACCAAGCGAAGCCGCGCCTGCGAGCTGGAGAAATTCTCTGCGATCAAAATTCTTCATGCGTCGCTCACCTCGTTGAAATGAAATATTGTTCGTAGTATCGCCTTCAGGCGTCGAGCTTCCGATGAAAGTTGCTCCGCTTCATTATCTCATTATGCACGCGGGGCGAGCAAGGCGTCACGACGAACGTTCATGCAAAGCTCGCCACCGCTTCGTCGACTCGGTCGAATATTCTGACCACGGTTTCGAGCTTGGTGATCTGAAAATAGTGCGCCGTCGCATCGTGCAGATTGGCGAAACGGACATCACCGCTGCGCTTGCGCAACGTGATGAGGCAAGAGATAATTGCGCCGATGCCCGTGCTGTTGATCCACTGCACGTCTTGCAAATCCATCACCAGCCATTGCGTGCCGGCGTCGATCAGTTCTTTGAGATGGCTGCACATCACTTGCGTCTCCGGCCCGCCCATGATCTTGCCGCTGAGGTGGTAGACCTTCACGCTGCCGAAGGTTTCTTCGGTGAATTGCATATTGCCTCCTTGCCTCAAGCCGCGCTGCGAAAATAACGCGCCCGCAATATAGCTAACGGCTTGCGGCGTTTAATTATTTTGCCTTCTCTGTAGATGAAAAACTTTTTCCCGTGACGACGCTATAATGCTTCACCGTCAAGTCTTCGCTGGTGGCGACCTGCCCGCGGTGAGCTTGTTCAAGCGCCATCTTCCATTGATATAATTCGGAGAAAGTATGCTTGACTTTTTGGATCAGTTGTTCGAACCGGCCGCTTTGCTCGTAGTTCTCCGCCTCCTGCCGGCTGTCCCAAATGGTCACGGAAATCACCTCATTCTGCGCTTCGAGGCTTTCCGTCAAAAACGCGTAGCGACAGCCGGGAACCCCACGGAGCGCCGGAATGATTTCTTCCGCGTAGAGCCGACGAAACTCCTCAAGCTTTCCGGGCTTGATTTTGACCGAGACGATGCGCAGATACATGAAAGCTGTTTGCGCTTCCGGCAAGGCTTTGGCATCCGTCGCGGCGTCAACGTTGTACGACTTCATCACCGGCTCTTCAGGAACAGGCAGATACTCCAGCTTCAATTCTTCGGACAATTGAATTTTCCATTCCGAAGAATCGGCAAAGAATGGCTGCGTGGCTTGCAAAAGCTGTTGGAACAAACCGCTTTGCGCGTAAGCTTCCGCATTTTCCTGGCTGTCCCACAGCGTGAGCGAGATGCAATCGTCCTCGCGATGCGCGCTGTGGATCAACGAAGCGTGCCGGCATCCCGGCAGGTTTTGCAGCGCCGGGATCACCTTGGTCTCGTAAAATTGCCGCAACTCCGGCAATTTCTCGGGTTTGATTTTGATTTGAAGAAGCCGCATATACATGGCGCGCACTCCTTATCTGAGTTTGACGAATACGAATTGGTTTTTCAAGAATTTTTTCCCGCCTGGCCTCGACAATGCTTGCAAATCCGCGCCGGTGAAGCCGGAAAGAGAAGAGAGGATCGAGCCAATGGCAGGAAACCGCAAGCGCTTCACCTCCGCCTCGGGCCGTCAAAAGCTGAGGCCGAATGGCAGAATAAAAGGTGCACAAGTTTTTTTGTAATGTCAAGTGCTGACTTTCATAGTTTTGCTACGCAATGATCTATGCTTTGTCTCCGCCGTTTTCTTCGGATTCAGCGCGCGGTTTCACTGACGTGCCCGATCATCGCCAGCGGCTCGCCTTGATTCACCGGCGGCGTGCCGAGGATATAAAGCACCTCGCCGCTAAACGGCGCGCGGAGATCGAGAAGACGTTTGCCAAAAAAATCCGTCACGTAGCCGAGCGGCGTCCCTTCCGCCACCGTGTGGCCGCGCTCGACGAGCGGATAAAAAATGCCCGTCACCGTGCTCCGCATCACCTCGTTGCGATCGATGAAGAGCGGACGCTCGACCATCTGCGCTTCGCCGTCGATCATCTTGAGATGGCGCATCACATTCATCACGCCCCACTCGATGCGGCTGATGGAAGCGTGATCGGTTTGGCCGAGTGCGCCGGATTCGGTGGTGATCGCCGGCTTGCCGCGCGTCGTCGCCGTCGTCGAGCAGTAAATCGAAGCCTGTGGATCGGCCGGCCGCTCGCGATCCATAACGATGTGATCGAGGCCAAACGCCAGCGCGAGTTGCTTCGACCGCTCGACTACGTCGGGGCCGCCGGTGTTCACATCCCAGTAGCTGTAAGGCCGCAGCGATTCACTGCCGTCGCCGCAGTGCAAATCGATCACGTAGCCGGCGCGTTCGATGACTTCTTTGGTGATCTGGTAAGCGATCCGTTCCGAGACGGTGCCATCGGTTTTGCCGGGATAAGCCCGATTGAGATTCTTGCCGTCCACCGGGCTGTAATAAATCGTCCGGCGCAGAAACGACGGCATGTTCGCCACGTGTACCATGATCACCGTGCCGGCCATCTGCTTGGGATCGAGCTGCGGCAGCAAGCGTTGCAGCGCGATGATCGGCGCATACTCATAGCCGTGATTGCCGGCAATCAGTGCCAGCACCGGCCCCGGCCGCACACCATGAATGAGCGAGATCGGAATCGTCGTGCTCTCGTCACCGGCGGCAGGCACTTGAATCAGGCCGGATACTTTCTCTCCCGCTCGCGCCGTGACCGGCCCGGCGGTGAAACTGCCGCGCGGCTGCGCCCATGCTGCAACAGCCATTAACCCAAGCGCCAAGATTGTGACGCCAATATGCCTGGTGAATCGCAGCGATTTTCTCATCGTTTCTCCTCCTCGTTAAATGATATGGGTGGCATTTTGCGGCGTCTATTTGCCGATGACGATTTTTCTTCCCAGCAGTTTGTTCAACACCGTCAAGACGATGACGGTGATGGCATAAAGGGCAAGCAATTCGAACAAAAGCATGAGATCAAAATCATGGGACAGATAACCAACGACGAGGAACCCGGCAAGCGGGCTTGGCAAAAAATCGAGGAAGTCAAAGAAGCCATGATTGCCGTCGGCGTCGAAGGCAATGCCGTTGCCGGCCTCGAAAAAACCCGAGGCGAGCATGACCGCAAGCGCCGCTTGAAAATCGCGGTATCCGATCTGCCATAGCACGAAAGCCAACAGCAGGTCCCGGCCAAAGTGGGCCAGCGGCGAAAAATTGAATTTGATGCCCACATAAGGCACGATCACATCGTAGATTTTTTTCATATTCTTAGCATGCGCGCAATAGCGTCATCCTCCGATCACGCCCGGGCCGTCAGGCCCCGGCTGAGAGAACGAAGCTGTTCGCCAACTCTTCCGGGCTGACGCGATTGAGCGTGGTGTTCACGGTCATCCAGAAAGCACCGGCGTTCTTGTCCGGAGGCGAAAGAATGATGTTTCGTTCCCGGAGTTTCTGTAAAAATTTTTCGGGGTCAATCCCCATAACGCTCATCTTAAAAATGCTGGAGCCGTTGGCAATCTTCTCCGCTCTGAAACGGTCATCCTTTTGCACGATGGAGAGAAACCCGTCTGCGGTTTTCCATGCGCTCGAGTACGCTTCGAGGTAGTTTTCGGCATACTGGGCCGCCACGGCGATAAGCGGCCAGGCCTGTGGCAAGCTCCCGCCAAACATGCGACGGACGTGGAACAATCCTTCCGTGAACTGCTTGCTGCCGGCCAGCATGGCGCCTGAGGTGGCGTTGAAACACTTCCACAGGGAAACATATACCGTGTCAAATAATGAAGTATATTCTTCTATCCTTCTTCCCGAGTGATGAGGAATATTGAAAAGCCGCGCGCCGTCAAGGTGCAACCCGATGTTGTGCTCGCGGGCGTAGGCGCTGATTTTGTTCATCTCATCGAAGTCGAACATTTCGTGGCGTTTTCTGCGTACGGGGCTTTCGATGGAGATGGCGCCGATTCTGGTTTCGACGCGGCCGCTCGATGATCGCTCGACCCAGCGCTTGACTTCATCCAGTGTCAACGTCGCCTGGTCCGGCGCCAGTGGAATGAGGTTCAGCCCGCTCATGACGGTGGCGCCATCGCCGGAATCGTTGTAGAGATGGCTCTCGGCCTGCACGAGCACGCGCCGGTTTTCTCCAGCCAGCTTGCGCACGGCGATGTGATTGGCGAGCGTTCCGGTTGGCATGAAAACGGCGCTCTCCTTTCCCAGCAGCCGGGCAAATTGTTGTTCCAGCTCTTCAACGGTTCCGCCCCGAGAATAATAGTCCGCGTTGATCTTAGCCTCCGCTGCCAACTGGTTCAACTGCGATGAATACTCACGCGGAGTGAGGCCAAGCCCATCCGTGGTGAAATTGATTGTCTCTGAGAATTTGTCCGGACGTTTGTCTTCTCCATCCGGCATGAATGGCGGGTAGACCAGTCCAGCGCTCGCGGCCATGCCGCCTAATTTGAGGAATTGCCGGCGCTCCATGGATACAGTCTCCTTATTCTGTGACGGAACGATTTTTTTGCTTTCAAAATGTTGAGTGCTGCCGCAGCCCGGGCCTCGTGGAGAAAGCGGCTCTTTTCCTCTCCACCGAGCGCGATAGCTGAGAGAAACTTCAACGCGACGATATACTTGAGCCTGGCTGCGCCCGTAGGGTGTCCTCGGCTTTGTAGACGACACCCATGCCGCCTTCGCCGAGCTTGGTGATGATTCTGTCCGGTTGTTCGGGATCCCGTTCCGCTCTACGGAATGCCGTACAGCGGCATAAAGCGGGATAGTGAGAAATGGTTTGGCCGATCATTTTCCTGCCACTCCTTTCAACTTGGCCAGCCGCGCCTTGGCGTCAATCAAATCCGGCAAATCTGCGTCGGCGTCTTTCCAAAGCATCAAAAACTTCTCATAGCTTTCGATGGCAAGCTTTTTATTTCTCTGCCGCTCATAGATTTCTCCAAGCAGAGAGAAGCTCTTGGGATAAACCACCGCACGCTCAGAAATAGAGTTATAGGTTCTCTGCATTGTCCGGATTGTCTCAATCGCTTTTTGATGTTGTCCCTGCTCCAAGTAACAGCGGGCCAAATCAGATCCGATACTTATGTTGATATAAGCCGGATCCCCCGCTTGTGTCGCCCTCTGGAACTCCTTGATAGCCTCATCGTATTCGCCTTTGGCCCGATGAACATGTGCTCGAAGAATCTCATCAGAAGAAGGAGCGCTGACCACGAGATTATTCTCTGCTATCGGCAACGCCATTTCGTATTCTCCCATCAGCAAATAAGTTTGGAAGAGAAACCAATAGAACCACAACTCACCGACATGTTTTAATTCGAGGCCTTGAGCCCTGGCCCTTTTTGCATTCTCCACATCGTTCCATCCCGCGAGAAACCAAAAGGCTTTTTCGGCATAGCGGCTGGCGAGGCCGGTTTTATCACCCAAATTTAGATCTATTTCGATGGCCTTGTCGATCATTTTGATCGTCTCACGATATTTGCCCAGATAAGCATAAAGCCGCGCCAAATTTCTGTATCCCTCTCTTTTATCAGACAAGGGGCGAGAGGCGAGGAGCAATTGTTTAAATTCGGCTTCGGCTTTTTGATATTCCTCCTTGAAAATATAAACACTTCCCATACTCAAAATGGGACGCGCACTCTTAGGGAACAATTCGAGAGCCTGGCTATAAGTCTGCAGGGCCCCAACGAAATCCACGCAACAAATATAGGCTCCACCAAGTGCATAGTGGGCTTCTTCACTGGTTGGCAGCTTCGTGACATATTGTTTTGCATATTCCAACATCTTGTCACACTGCCCCATCATGCGGTATGTCCAGATGAGATGCTGTAAAGCCCGCTCGTCAGTGGGGTCAATCACAAGAACTTTTTTCAAATATGTTATCGCGGCGACATGATCTTGATTGTGATGTGCAAAGTCGCCAAGTTCAAAAAGCGCCTCCTTTTCCTCCGGATATAACTTGAGCAATTCGAGGTATAGGGCTATGGCTCCCTCGCGGTTTCCTCCGATGCTTGCATTTAGCGCCCGAATCAAGTGTCGTTCTTTTTCGGGAGCTTTGTCGAGGTATTGCATCCCTTTCCGTATCGGGTCTTTTGCTTTTTCAGAGCTTTGCCATGCCAAAGCATAAGCCAGCCGGTAATAGGCCACAGCAAAAGTTGTATCCAAGGCAATCGCTTTTTCGAGCTCTTTCTCCGCCTCTATGAATCTCGATTTGTTGATCAGCTCTTCTCCCTTGAAATAATGCTGATAGGCTTCGAGGTTGATGGTCGTCACTTCGGCGATTTTCTTGCTGACTGCTTGAATTTCGGCTTCCTTCTCTTTTAATCCTTTGCGCGTCTTTTCGGCTAATCGATCAATCATCGCAAAGATGCTTTCCTGGCCTTCGTCTTCTTCTTTTCCCGTGAAGAGATATTCGTCTTTTTGCGGGTCGATGACCTTCAGATCAATGGCATAGCGCTTCCCAAGCTTGCGAATGGAAGCGATCGCCATGGCGTTTACATTTGCCTGTTTACAGATCTCCCTTCCCAGCGCTTCGTCGATGCGGTCAACATCTTGCTTGCCCATTTGTTTGAGCACGTCAAACATGCGCGAACGGGTAAGCACTGAAAGCCGGCGCGATTGCTCCAACGAGGTGATGAGCATTCCCGAAAGTCCGTTCAATTCATCCTCCTTCGTTTCATTCACAAAATCGACGACGGCAATAGGAATGCGAGCCGCGCCCACGTCCTTTTGTTTAAAGAAAAGGAGATATCCGGCCACAGCCAAAATCAAAGCACCAAGCACGAGGGCAGGCAAGGCCAAAGCGCGTACTCCCTTTTGGGTGACACTCGGCTGCACGCTTTTTCCAGCAAAAGTTTCCTTTGACTCGGATTCTTTCTTCACGCTGCGCAAATCCACCAACATCTCAGCCACATGCTGATAGCGCTCCTCGGGTCTTTTGCACATCGCCTTGTTCACAATCCGCTCCAGCTCCATCGGCACATTCGAGCGCAAGCCGGTGAGTGGCTCGGCGGCTTCATTTAAAATTGAATACATCATTGCCTGCTCGTACTCACCTCGGAACGGCAAGCGCCCGCTGATCATTTCATACAACACGACGCCGAGCGACCAAATATCGGTGCGATGATCCACCACTTCGCCGCGCGCTTGCTCGGGCGACATGTACGCCGCCGTGCCGAGCGTCATGCCTTCCTTCGTAAGCATCGTCCCGCCCCGCGCCAACTTGGCCAAGCCGAAATCCATGATCTTCACCTGATTTTTTTCCGTGATCATGACGTTGGCGCTTTTGATGTCGCGGTGGGTGATGCCTTTCTCATGCGCGGCTTGCAAGCCATCCGCAATCTGCATGGCAAATTTGATCGCCTCTTCGATCTTCAACGGCCCAACTTTGATCTTCTCCAGCAAGCTTTGGCCTTCGATGAATTCCATCGCAATGAACATTTGCCCATCGACTTCATCAATCGCGTAGATGGTGCAAATGTTGGGATGATTGAGCGCCGCAGCAGCTTGCGCCTCGCGGAGGAAGCGGCTCTTTTCTTCTCCGCCGAATGCGATGGCCGAGAGAAACTTCAACGCGACGGTGCGCTTGAGCCTGGCGTCTTCGGCTTTGTAGACGACGCCCATGCCGCCTTCGCCGAGCTTGGCGAGGATTTTGTAATGGGCGATGGTTTTGCCAAGCATGATCTTATCTCTCCGGTTTCTTCGATTTCGAGACGAGTGCGCTAATCCCGCTAGGGATGAAATGTTTATAGCACGGAGCCAACCCAACAGCCAAAACTCCGTAGGAGTGAAATGTTGTTGCGACTCGAAATCCCCCAATCAATCCTTCTCTTCATCAACCCATTTTAAAAGATATTTCTCGTCACATTCCACGTCGAATTTTTTGAGCATCTCCAGATATTCCTCTTTGAACGTCTTCTTTGTGCTCTTTGGGAATAAGATTTTGCCGTCCCTGCACTGCGAAGACGACGTGGATATAGATTTGCGTATATGTATTTGCCATTTTTCACCTCGTGATAAATTGCATGTCACTCCTACGGAGTTTTCGTGGTTTTATTTGGCGCTCGTACTATAAACATTGCACTCCTAGCGGAGTTAAAATCAACGCCGCCGCTTGCGCCTCGTGAACTAAACGGGCTTTCTCCGTCTCACTCGCCATGATGGACGACGGCAGAAACTTCAACGCGACGATGCGCTTGAGCTTGGTGTCCTCGGCTTTGTAGACGACACCCATGCCGCCTTCGCCGAGTTTCTCCAGAATTTTGTAGTGGGATATTTTTTTTCCAATCATCCTTCGCCTCTACCATTTCTTGAATGAAGCATCAGTTTCATGAGGCTACAAGAATAATCCCGTAGGGGATGAAATGGTTATAGTCCAAGACCTACCCAAAAGCCGGAACTCCTACGGCTTGCGAAAACTGGTGCCGATGAATTTCAGCGCCTCCGCCAGGCCGCTGCGCCAATACGACCAAATGTGGGCGCCGTCGCGCACGCGATATTCGTGTGGAATCTGTCGTTTCGTGAGCGCCACGTGCAGCATGGCATTGCCAATGGTCAGATAGTCATCATCGCCGCAGTCGAGATATATTTTTACACTCTTGAGTTTCTCGACCTCTGCCGTTTCCACAATACGAATGGGATTGTACGACAACAGGTGTTCAGTGAGTCGCGCCTCGCCGGAGCCTGGCCCATAAACTGTGGTTGGCCAGCGGCCCCACCCGCGTTCGTCCATCGCAATAATTTGCTCGGTGGTATTGACGGCAGCGCTCAATGCCGCAGCAGCGGCAAATTGGTCCGGATGGCGCATGGCGTACACCAGCGTTCCAAAACCCCCCATCGAAAGACCGGCAACGCCGCGGTAATTTTTTTCGGCGCGAATGCGATAGTACGATTCAATGTACGGCATAAACTCCTGAAAGAAGAAGTCTTCGTAACGAACCGAGTTGTTATAATTGTTGATGTACCAGCTCGGCCCGGCATCAGGCGTGGCAAGAATCATGGAGGGAATCTCCCGTTTCGCGATGGCTTCGTCTGCAATGAGATTCGCCTCGCCAAACTGAATCCAGCCCATGTCATTGTCGGTATAGCCGTGCAGCAAGTAGACGATCGGGTAAAAGCGGCTCGACGTTTCGTAATCAAATGGCAGGTAAATGGTGTAACGCGCTTTCGTACCCAGAATTTTGCTGTCGATGGTCAGACCCTCTTTCACGACGCCACGAGAAACCTGAGCATAAGTTGCTAAAGTCAATGCCAGCAGAAATGCCAAAAGCGTAAACGTTTTCATTGCAATTTTCTTTCGCCGGTTTCGGTGTTATGCAAAGAGGAGCAAAGAATAAGAAAAGGACAATAATATTTCCGCGTGAGTTCGTCAAAAATTGTACGGATAGCGGAATAAAAGGTGCACAAGTTTTTTTGCAATGTCAAGGTTGGCTTGGTTTTTCTTTGGGGACGCTTGACTTTTCAGGTAAAATTCTGTAGCTTTATGCATGATCGCAAAGCTTGCGGTTCCATATCACCGACAAAACCGTGATTACACTTGTGGCCCGGCTTGTCTTCGTATGGCGCTTGAATACTGGGGTTTTGAACAGGATGAAAATATGGCGACAAAAAGAGAATTGAAAAAAGCTCGGGGAATCGTAACGGATTACCTGATTGCCTATATTGGTGAAAAGGCCGTGGCGGGGACGCCGCATTTTGATGCGGTGCGAAAAGTATGGGCGGTGCCGGTACTCTGTTACACGACCCGCGGTATTTTTCTGGGCGGGAAAATAGAGCTTGACGAACAACTAGAAATCATCTACGCGCCATCGAAGAGTGAGTTTACTAGAGTTGTCGAACAACAAGTGAGAAGATTACCGGCCATCGTATACGCCGACGCCGACGAGCTTGTGTCAAAGGGATACGAAGTCGCCAAAATTTTCCTATGACCGAAACTTGATAAAGAATGAAAAGGCATAAAGCAAAAAAACGTGAAGCGCTGGCTCAATCACACCATTCGTTTTTTTACGTATCACGTTTTACTCCTTACGCTTTATTTCCTCTTCACCACCACCAGCGTGATGTCGTCGCGTTGCGGAACATTGCCGGCGAAGGCCATGACCGCCGCAATGATTTTCTCGATCAGTGCGCCGGCTGGCAACGCCAAATTCTGCTGCGCCAGCGTGATGAGCCGGTGCTCGCCAAAATCTTCGTTGCCGGCATTCACCGCTTCGGTGATGCCGTCCGAGTAAATCAACAACACGTCGCCGGAGCTGAGCGCGATCGTTTCTTCTTGAAACGGGAAGCTGGACAGGATGCCGAGCACCAGGCCGCCGGTGGTGAGGCGCATCGGCGCGGCCCCGGGTGCCGAAAAAAGGAAGGGATCGTTGTGGCCGGCGTTGCAGTAACGCAACTGGTGTTGGTGAGGGTCGAGAATGGCGTAAAAAACCGTGGCGAATTTTTCGTCGTCCGTGCTCTGAAAGAGCAGCGTGTTCGAGCGGCGCAGACACGCGCTCGCCGAATCGCCCAATAAGGTTTGTCCTCGAATCGTCGCTTGCAGATTGGCCATGAGCAAAGAAGCCGGCAGCCCTTTGCCGGAAACGTCGCCGAGACAGACGGCCAACCGCTCGCCGTCTGCCGGAATGAAATCGAAATAATCTCCGCCGACACTTTGCGCCGGAATGCTTCTGCCGGCGAGATCATAGCCGGAAATTGTTGGGGCAGTCTTCGGCAGCAAGTCGAGCTGAATCTTGGCCGCCAACCGCACTTGCTCTTGCATGCGCAGCAGCGTTTGCTCCTCTTCGTAAAGCCGGGCGTTTTCGATGACTTGCGCCGACTGCGCCGCGATGATCGCCAAAAACCGCTGATCCTCCTCGGAAAAACCCTCGGCGTTTTTCTTGTTATAAACCGTGATGATGCCTTTAAGCTCGGATTTGACTATCAACGGCGCGCACAAGAGTGAAACGACGGAGGCGTCCCAATTGACGCCGCCGAACCGTTCGTCGCGGCGAGGATCGTTGAGCAGCAGCGTGGTTTTGTAGCGATACATCCATCCCAGCAAGCTTTGATTGGGGCGGAACGGTTGGTGCTCGCTCGAGGTGACCATGTCCCGCACCAGCGTTTTGGTGGGATCGCCGGCTTGCGCGCCGACCAGCGTGATCACGCCCTGCTCGGCATGAACGCCTTGCAGCGAGCGGCGAATGATCGTCTGCATAATCTCCTGCAGATTCGTCGAAGCGCCGATGGCGCGGGCCAGATCATTGAGAAAGGAAAGCTCTTCAACGGCGCGCTTGAGACGCTGGTTCTCGATTTGAAGGGTTTGGACAGCGGCATCAGGAACCGGCGCGCCCGCAGGAATGGGGTTATCTGTTTTCATCGTCATACCTCCGCGAAGGCTTCACGAGACCCATCACTCCATTTACTTGAGCAGTTTGGACACCTCTTTAAACTCGGCCGAGTCGGCGCGCACCATCAGCTCGAAGAGCGCCATTTCCGCGGTGGTGATGACGGCGCCGGCTTGCGCCAAGCGCTGCAACGCGGTTTGATGATCCAATTTCCGCCGTGAAGAAACGGCGTCGCGCGCTACATGCACCTGAAAAGCGTTGGCCAAAAAATCGAGCGCGGTTTGCAGCACGCAAACGTGCGTTTCGATGCCTGCCAAAATCACCTGCCGGATTCCTTTCTCTCGCAAAGCTTGCATCAGCTCTTCGCTGCCACAGCAACTGAACGTCATCTTTTGAATCGGCAGGGTGGCTTGCAAGGCATAACGAATCGACGCGATCGTATGCCCAAGCCCTTTGGGATATTGCTCGGTCAAAAAAATCGGCACGTGCAAAAGCTGGCAGCCGCGAATCAGCTTCTGCGCATGGCTTTCGACCTCTTCGCGATAACGCATGACCGCGTGAACGCGATCTTGAATGTCGATCACCAGCAGCGCTGTTTGTTGGCGCTCGAGAATGGTCGCATGTCTCATTGTTTTTGCCCTGGAATAGTTTGACAGCCGATTTGTATGAGGCAGTAGTTTTGATGTCGCTTCAGCGACATTCCATTTTTTAGCCCCATGCCTTTAGGCTGGGGCGGTTCTGGGGCGGTTCATCCGCTGCTGTTGTGCTCGTGCACCATTTTCCAACCATCCGCCACCCGCGCCCAAACGCGCGTCACCTTGCCGACGCCCTCGGTATATTTATCGCCGGTTTTGGTTTGCGTCATGTAGTGGTACGTTATCACCACCGTTTGATCGTACAGTTTGGCGTCGTTTTCCACGATGCTGAAAGCCCCGGGCGCCGCCGCTTCCATGTCCAGCTTCACCCATTTCATGACTTCAACGGTGCCTTTGATGCGATAAGGCAGTTTGGGCTGATAGCGGGAAATATCGTTGTGCAAAAGATTTTTGTAATCGTCCTCTTTTTTGTTTTTGAGGGCGTCGTCCAATTGCTTGTTGTAGTTCTGCGCATTCTTTTTCCAAATTTCTTTTTCGTCCTTTTTCTTCATCCCGCTGAAACGGCTCTTCGCCAGATAACCGCCGCCAACGAGAATGATAACGATGAGAAGAACGTTTAAAACGATCATGGCCATATTTTATGCTCCTGAATTTTGCCGATTTTTATGCCCGGAACCGCCGCTTGGAGGCCAACCGCCGGCACTTTTCCCTGCGGGGAAAGTGCGATAAAATTAACAAGTTCGGCCATAAAGCGCAAGTGTTTTTTTTATTGGCTTCACAGTCCAACTATCCGCTTTAAATCCCATTCATCCCGCCAAATCGACCATTCGTCGGATCGCGCTTATCTTTCCCGTCTTTCCTGCGTATATTTTCAGCGTAACAACAAAAGGCAATTGGATCGAACTCTTCACAACGGAGGAACCATCATGCTCGAAACCACGATTGGCGTCTTGCGATGGATTCACATCATAGCCGGATTCACCGCTTTCTTCGTCGCACCGGTCGCGCTGGCAACGCAAAAAGGCGGACCGGCGCATCGTCGTTGGGGAAAAATCTACTTTTGGGGCATGACAGTTGGAACAATCACCGCGCTCGTCGTGGCCGCTTATCGACCGAATATTTTCCTGCTGCTCATCGCCGTCTTCAGCTTCTATCTCGCCTTCACCGGCTTTCGCGTGCTCTCGCGCAAACGCCCGGACAAAGGCCAAAAAGCGGCGGCGCTCGATTGGGTGGTGGCGTTCATCACCTTGTCAGCCAGTGCGTTTATGATCGTGCGGGGAAGTTTGAACTTGAGCACCGGAAGCCTCCATCTGAATCCGGTCCTGATGATCTTCGGCATTCTCGGCGCGCTGGCCGCAGGAAGCGATTTATATGAATTTTTGCGGCCGCCAAAAGAGAAATACGCCTGGTTTCTCAATCACATGAGCGGCATGGTGGCTTCTTACATCGCTGCGGTCTCCGCTTTCTCGGTGGTGAATTTCAGTTTCTTGCCGCCGCTGGTTCGTTGGCTGTGGCCGACTGCAGTTGGCGTGCCGCTTTTGTCGATTTGGACTCGTTCGTATCGCAGGAAATTCACGGAACGTTCTAGCTCCACCCAAATCGAAACGGCAAAGATTCTCGCGCCGATGGAAGTAGCAGGTTGATTTTACTTTGAACGAAATTTAACGGAGGATCAAAATGAACAAGCTCATGCTGATGCTGGCGCTCTTCTTCCTTGCTTTTCCGGCGCTGGCCCAACTCAACGAGCAACAGCTCAAAGAGCACGAGGCGCGCCTGGCCGCCAATCCTAACGATCAGGAAGCGCTGCTCAAACTCGGCATCCACTATCACAACCGCGGCGGCGAGGGCGATGAAAAGGCGGTGGAAAAAGCGGTTGATTTTCTCGATCGTCTCTTGCAGCTCAATAATCGCAACACCCTCGCCATGGCTTTTTACGGCAGCGCCGTCACCATGCCCGATTTTCCATTAAAATTTTATTAAGGAAAGTCGGGGCGACGCCTTTCTGCCCTGGAACAAAATGAAATACGTCAACGAGGGCATCGGCAAGCTGGACAAAGCCGTGATGCTGGACTCCACCAATCTGCGCGTGCGCATGGTGCGCGGCGTCAATAGCGTCAACCTGCCTGACTTTCTCAACCGCCGGCCTTTTGCCTTGCGTGATTTTGCCTTTATTGTCGCGCACGCGGATTCTTCCAACCTGGAAAAAAGCGATCGCGTGCAGACCTATTATTTCTACGGCTTGACATTGAAACAGCAGGGCCGGATCGACGAAGCGAAAACGATGTGGGGGAAAGCGGTAAATTTAGGGCCGGAGCATCCACTCGCTGCACGCGCTGCGGAAGAGTTGAAGAAATAAAGTATCTGTCAACGAAGATTTTGTAGCACAAGCTTCCAGCTTGCCTTCGTTTGCAGACTGGAAGTCCAATGTCACTAACTTTTTAAGAAAAGCCCAAAATTCAAGCGACAGGCGAAGACACAGAGAACCTACAAAGATAAATCGAGGTACAATGCCTCGCAAGATAATTATGGCAAGATGATTTAAAAGCATTTTAATTATTTTGCCACAATTATCTTGCAAAAATGCCTTTGCGAAACTTTGTTCCGCCTTGCGAGGTCTTTGTGTGCGCTTTTCATTCTTGATTTTGCCATTTCCAAAAAGTTAGCAGCATTTGACTGGAAGTCTGCGCTACTAAAAGAAACGAGGAAACATCATGCGCCCAATTGTAGAGCTTCACGAGGTTCAAAAAAACTACCGCCTTGGCAAAACCGAGGTGCCGGCGCTGCGCGGCATTTCGCTGGCCATTGCGCCCGGCGAATTTGTTGCCATCGCCGGCCCTTCCGGCTCCGGCAAAACCTCGGCGTTGAATTTGATCGGCTGCATTGACAAGCCCACCGCCGGACGAATTATTTTCGAAGAAAAGGACATCACGGAAATTCCGTTGCCGGCGCTCGCTGCCACGCGCCGCGAGAAACTGGGTTTTATCTTTCAGACGTTCAATCTCATCCCGGTGTTGAACGCTTATGAAAATGTCGAGTATCCGTTGCTGCTGCAGCATTTTTCCGCGCCGGAGAGAAAGCAACGCGTCATGCAAGCGCTGGAACGAGTCGGCCTCGCCGACCGCGCTACGCATAAGCCCAACGCGCTTTCCGGCGGCCAGCGCCAACGCGTGGCCATAGCTCGCGCCTTGGTTGGCGATCCATGCGTGGTGCTTGCCGACGAGCCAACCGCCAATCTGGACTCCGTGACCGCCGCAGAAATCATCGCCCTCATGCGCCGGCTGAATCAGGAGCAAGGCGTGACGTTCATCTTTTCCACCCACGATCCTCGCATCATGCAAGCGGCAGCCCGGCTCGTGCATTTACACGATGGCAGGATTAATAATGAGAATGGAAAATCCTTTCAGGAGGTGGCTCATGCTTAAGTTCATCAAGCTGGCAGTCCGCAATGTTTTTCGCAATAAGCGCCGCACGCTCATCTCCTTGCTGGTCATGTTTTTCGGCGTGTGCGCTTTGGTGCTGGCAGGTGGATTCATGTTGTATTCGTTCTGGGGATTGCGCGAGAGCACCATTCACAGCCAGACCGGCCATCTGCAAATTTACCACAAGGATTATTTCAATCGCGAAGAAGAAAAAAATCTCGAGCTCGGCCTCGACAGCTTGCAGACGATTCGCGGCCTCGCGCTCGCCAATATGGAAGTCAATCTCGCCACCCCACGCATCGATTTCACCGGCTTGATCTCCAACGGCGACAAATCAGCGGTCTTTGTCGGGCAAGGCCTCGATCCCGAGCAAGAAGCGCAGATGATGGGACTCTTCGGCAGGCCGGAAAGCATATTAGCGTTGAGCAATAGCGCCGAGGACGAAGTCGTGCTCGGCGCCGGTCTCGCAAAAAGCCTGAATGCAAAAGAGGGCGATTATCTGACTTTGATGAGCACGACCGCAGACGGCGCACTCAATGCCATCGACGTTTTGGTCAAAGGCATATTCACGACGGGCATCAGCGACATTGACAAGCGTTTTTTAAAAGTTCGCAACGTCACGGCCCAGCGGCTGGCCAACACCAAGAGCGTGCGCAATCTCGTGCTCTTGCTCGGCCACACGGAAATGACCGAGCCGGTGCGACAGGAGTTGCAGGCGCAATATGACCAGGCTGGTCTGCCGGTGGTGGTGAAAACGTGGCTGGAAATGGCGCCATATTATCGCAGCGTGGTGGGCTTGTATAACGCCATCTTCGGATTTTTGGTGTTCGTGATTTTCGTCATCGTGCTCGGCAGCACGGCGAACACCATCATTATGAACATCTCCGAGCGCGTGCAGGAGATCGGCACCCTGATGGCAATGGGCACCTCGCGCCGCAAGCTGGTGCAAATGTTTTTGTATGAAGGGCTGGTGCTCGGCTTGCTGGGCGCTGCCATTGGACTGCTGCTTGCTGGCGCCTTGAGCTGGTGGATCAATCGCAGCGATATCATGATGCCACCGCCGCCTGGATGGGATCGCGGCTATCGTCTCGGCATCCGCATCGAAGCATGGCTGGTGATGGTCGTGTTTGGCCTGATGATGACCACCGCGGTGATTTCAACTTTGGTACCGGCTATTCGCGCCGCCCGCATGAAAATTGTGGATGCACTCGGGCATATTTGATCGAATACCCCCAGCTGAAGGCAGGGGCTAAGAGGCGGAATGCTGCTGAAGCAGCATCCATTTCACTCAAAGAGCAATGTGTCCGTTACGATTCTAAAACACGAAAGGTTTCCATGAAACTCATTTCTTTGCCGTTTGCGTTTTGCCTTTTGCCGTTTGCGTTTTGCGTTTTGCCTTTTGCTGTTTTAGGCCAAACCGCCCAGGAAATCGTCGAAAAATCCGATGACGCGCGCAATCTCGGACAGCCGTTCAAAATGAGAATGCGCCTCACCAACCTCGAAAACGAAAAGCAAAAAGATCAAGCCGAGTTTGAGTTGCTGGTTTCCGGCCGCGACAAGACGTTGGTGAAATTTGTCGGCGGTCGCGACAAGGGTAATTATCTCCTGATGGCCGGCGACGACATGTGGATTTACATTCTCAACACCCGCAAGCCGATTCGCATTACGCCGATACAGCGACTCATGGGCGAGGCCAGCAACGGCGATGTGGCGCGCGCCAACTTTTCGCAGGATTATGACGCCAGGCTGCTCGGCGAGGAGGCGCTGGACGGCTCGGCGTGCTGGAAATTAGAATTGAAGGCAAAATCCCCGGGTGCGACGTATCACCGCATCGAATATTGGGTGGAGAAGGGAACCCATCTGCCCAAGCGCGCCGATTTCTATCTCATTTCCGGCAAGTTTTACAAAACTGCGCTCTTCGAGAAATTTGAAAAAATCTCCTTGGCCGAACGGTTTCTCACCCGCACCGTGCTGGTCGATCAACTGCGCCCCGGCCGGAAAACAGTAATGGAGTATTTCGCCGTGCAGCCGGAAAAAATTCCGGACAAGTATTTCAACAAGAATTATCTGCCCAATTTGCAGTGATGAAATTATTGACGTTTGCAAAAAGCAAAGGAAACTGTCATTCCGGAGGTAATTCCTCAGTTATTGGTGGATGTCATGCTGGAAGCATCTTTTTTGTTATCAAGCACAGTGCTGGGTTGAAAAAAGATTCTTCCAGAATAACATCGTCTCCACTGTAACTGAAGGCTTGCTTCTGGATGAATCCTTTTTCCATCTTGCCACACTTGTCTCAAATTGTAAAAGGATTCATCCTGAATGACATCGTACCTGATGCGGGTTTGTCATTTCCATTGCTTATACAAGGCTGAGATTTTGATAACCCAAAATCTTTACAAACAGCGCAAGTTTTTCCTCGGGTTGAAGAACCCAACGGGCGCAGCCCAACTGATCTAATCCGTCGGGTTTTTCTATCCGTTGGAGATTATTTTCTTTGCAAGCTCGCCGGTTTGAAAGGAATTTTTAAAACACTTTTTTCGTGTGCGTTTTTGATCCGTGTGTTAATCATTTTTGATTTCTAATTCTGCGGGAATTCATATTCTGTGGGTGATAAATTTGTAATGAGAGTTCTCTGCAGGTGCAGCCAATCCTATACACGTTTTGGGTTAAAATCGTAGTCATTGCGAGGCGCCTTTTGCCGAAGCAATCTCCTTGTTTTCAAAAGATTGCTTCGCTGAGGAACGCTCGCAATGACTTTAAAAATCAACCCCAAATGAGCATGTACGCGAATCTTCCTTTACTTTGATGAAAGCCATCTCCCAAATCCTGTTGCTTTCCCTCGCCGCGTGCGCCAACCTCTTCGCGCAACCCGTGGAATTGAGCGGCGTCGTGTTTGACGAGGCCACTTATCTTGACCGCAACCAGGCTTCTCTTTACAATCCGCACAACCGCTTGCTCAATCTTCATGATCGCAACAACGTATTGGCGGCAGAGGTAAACGCCGGTCTTCATCTCCCTTCCTGGCTGGCTTTGCGGTCTACTCTTCAAATGCGTCTTGAAAACGAACGCGATACTCGGTCGCGACTGACGCTCCGCGAGCTTTTTTTCAAATTTTCACCAACGAGTGCGCTTGATTTTACTAGCGGTCGCGCTATTCTTAAATGGGGCACCGGCTATGCCTATAATCCAACCGGCGTGATCGAGCCGCGACGCCATCCCTCCGACCCTTCGGACCGGCTGCGCCAATTTCGCGGCCTCGATCTGGCGCAAGCCGATTTCTATTTCCGCGCCAGCTCGCTCACGTTGGTTTATCTGAACACGCTGCAGACGGGTGGCAAATGGCAACTGGCCAACGACCATCGTTTGGCGATGCGCCTGTCCACGCTGTTTCACGGGTTCGATGTTTCTCTGATCGGTTTTTGGGAAAAATCCCGCCGCGGCAAGATCGGTTTAAATTTTACCAAAGTGCTCGGCGCGGCGTTGGAGGTTCATGGCGAATTTCTCGGCCAGCGCGGCTCCGAGGCGCCGCAGCATCTCATCATCACGGCCAATGCGCCGGACACGCTGTTTCGCTTTCCGCCGTTTGCGCCGCTGCACGAGCACAAACGGCGACTGTTTGGCAAATATCTCGCCGGCCTTCAATACACGTTCGGCGGCAAGACCAATCTGGCGGTGGAATATTTTCACAACGACGAAGGCCTGAGCGGCGGGGATTGGCAACGCTTTCTCGATTACCTCGTTTTTGCCAATCGCCAACTTTCCAATCCCAAGTGGCTTGGCCCACAAGGCCATCTTGCCGCGGCCAATTTGCTGTGGTCGACCGGCGTGTTTTCCACCACCGGCAGCACGCGCGATTATCTGTTCGTGCGGTTTTATTCTTCCGGCCTGGCCTCAACACGAATCTCCGGCGAGCTGAGCGCCCTCAAAAATTTGCACGAGGCCTCGGCGGTGGTGATCCCGACGCTCTCGGTTTATTTGGGCCACGAGATTTCCGCCTACCTGCGCTGGAGCGGATTTTTTGGAAAACGCGAATCGGAATTTGGCGGTCTGTTGCATCGGAGCGTGACCAATGTCGGCATGTCATGGAAGTTTTGACTTTTAAGAAATAATTATGTAACTTGTTTGGATACTCTTATCCCAATGCAGGTATGCTGCAACCAATAAGGTTTTTAAAAATTGCCTCCAACTAATAGGAACAACCCAACAGATGAAAAGCATTGGACAAAATAATTTAGAGACAAAATGATTCAATATTTTTATAAAACAATTATTTTGTCACTTAATCATTTTGTCATTAAAAACTCTTTGCTTTCTTTGCACAAATCTGACTTATAAGTGAACCAAATTGAAATATGTTAACCGAACTCGCCGTCTTCAAAGAGCGCCTGCGTTGCGCCTGGCAATGGAAACGAATCAGGGTGCTTCTCAGCGCCGACACCCTGATTGCGCTCTTGCTGTTTGCTCTTGACACCATTGGCGGAGGCAGTGCGAATCACTGGCGCAGTCTCGCCGCCAATTTCCTTTTCAGCCATGCCATCGGCACCTCGATTTATTTTCTGATTCACTTCACCGACCTGCTCGCCATTAAAAACCGGTGGAAAAAGCTGCCGGGGCTGATCGGCATTTTTATATTCAGCAGTTGGATCGGCTCGCTCATGGCGTTCGGCCTGTTTAATTTTCTCTTTGAGCCGAATCTACATATTAATCGCCTCAAATCCTTCCTTATAGGAAATTCATTTCTTGCCGCATTCTTTGGAGCGCTCGTGCTCGGCTATTTTTTGTTGCGCGACAAATTTGAAAGCACCATCGCCCAATTAGCCGAAAAGGAAATCAATGAACAGCGCTTGTTGAGCTTGAAAACCAAAGCCGAGCTGGAAGCGCTGCGCGCCAAAGTCAATCCGCATTTTCTTTTCAATACGCTGAACTCGATTGCCAGCCTCATTCCAGTCGATCCGGTCAAAGCCGAAGAGATGGTGCAAAAGCTGGCGCACCTGCTGCGCTTCACGTTGGACGCCAGCAACCACGAGTTGATGAAACTTTCCGACGAGTTGCAAGTGATTCGAGAATATCTCGCCATCGAAAAAATCCGGCTCGGCGAACGCTTGTCGTATGAAATCAACATAGATGAAGCGTTGGCCAACGTCATGCTCCCCGGCTTGCTCTTGCAGCCGTTGGTCGAAAACAGCGTCAAACATGGCATCGCCCCAACGAAAAGCGGCGGCCACATCAGCATTTCATGCCGCAATTGTGACGGGCACTGCCAGATTGAGATCGTCGATACCGGCAGAGGATTTGAAGCTTCGGAAATCGCCGAAGGCTTTGGCCTCAGCGGCGTGCGAGAACGACTGGCGCTGCACTATGGCAGTGATTATGCGTTCGAGATGGCAGCCAATTCCGGCATGCGCATTTTGCTGCGCCTGCCGCTTGAGAACCAAAATAAGCATGAGAATTTAGAATCTCATGAAATACAAAACCATTCTCATTGACGACGAGCCATTGGCGCTGCAGCGCTTGGAGAGATTGCTCCAGCCTTACGGCGACCTCATCGAAATCGTCGATCGCGCCGCCAACGGCCTCGAAGCGGTGCAGAAGATCGATGCTGCGAAACCAGACTTGATCTTTCTGGACATTCAAATGCCCGAGCTGAACGGATTCGAAGTTTTGGATCGTCTCACGCATTTGCCCTGGATTATCTTTTCAACCGCTTATGACGAATATGCGCTTAAAGCTTTCGAGACCAATTCGATTGACTACTTGCTGAAGCCCGTCGATCCCGAGCGGTTGAAGAAAGCATTGGAAAAATTGCAACGGCTTACCGGCGATGAAACCAGCGCCTGGCGCGAACAAGTGCAAAAACTGCTGGCCGGCATGAAAGCGCCCGCCGCCAAGCGCATTCAAGCCCGCATCGGCGACCACATCCGTTTCTTGAATCCGAAGGACATTTACTTTTTCCGCGCGGTGGACAAATACGTGGAAGCCCACACGTTTGATGAATCTTTTCTATTGACCGAAACTTTGAATCAATTTGAAGCCGGCTTGCCGGCAGGAGATTTTGTTCGCATCCACCGTTCCGCCCTCATTAATTTGAATCATTTGGACGAAATTCTACGCCATGCGCCCGGCCACTATCGCGCCCGCATGCGCGACAAGAAGAGAACGGAACTGCCGGTGAGCCGCGGCGCGAAAGCGAAATTGGGGTTGAATTGAATCTGTTGGCAACGTCACCAACCACGCTCATGCAATAATAGCTGCCACAATGGCGTCAATTCGACACGCATCTCTCCATATTCTCGGAGTTCAGTGAGATTGCGAGTCACAACTGTAACTTTGATTTTAGTTGAGAGTAAATCATGCCCGGGTAATTTTTCAAGAAATTTTGCTATTGGCTTCAGCTCCTCGTCGCCGACTCGATCTGTAAATTTGGCTTCAAAAACGGTTGGCTGCCCTTGATCCAAAACGACAAAATCAACTTCGTATCCGTTGGCGCGCCCATAAAGGACCTCCCTGAAACGTTTCTGCAAGTGAATGTAGAGCGCATTCTCCGCCAATCCCCCCAAATCCCGCTGGCCGATTAACGCCGTACGCAGGCCGGTGTCGGCAAAATAATACTTTTTCTCAGCATAAATCTGTTCATTGATGGAATAAGAAAACTTGGCCACTTCGCCAATGAGATAAGTCTCCATTAAATGACTGATGTAGTCCCGCACCACATCCTGTGAAACGCGCAAGAGATTTTTCAGCTTGCTATGGCTGGTGCGTTGGCCAATGCGCTGCGCCAAGAGCAATAAAAGCTTATTCAGAACCTGCGGATTTTTAATGCCGTGTACCCGCACAATATCTTTGTTGATCACAGCATCCAGTAAATCCGTCAAGTAAGTCGGGTGTGGCGAGAGAATCTGCTCAGGATAACCGCCTTGATAAAGGTATTCAATCAACAGGCCATCATGACGATATGGTTCCGTCGGGCCAGGAACGACATTCTTAAAGGCGAGAAATTCCGGGTAACTTAACGGGAAAACGGCGGTACGCAAAGCACGACCGGTTAAGTAACTTCCCTGTCGCTCGAGCAACAACGAAGACGAGCCAGCGACACACAACCTCACCTCCTCGAAGTCGACGATATTTTTGACATGCTGAGCCCAATTCGGACTATCCTGAATTTCGTCAAAAAAAATAAAAAGACGGCGGTCGCGGGGGTGCTGAAATTCAGCGCGAAACGTTTCCAGAATTTTCGGGATGGGTGTTGCTGTCAGCGACAAATGATCAAGCGAAACATATAAGATCTGATTGGCCGGCACCTGCTTTTCAACGAGTAAACGCTGGATCGCTTGAAACATCAATGTTGTTTTGCCAACACGCCGTGAGCCAATGAGCAGTTGCACTTCGCGGCGCTCAAGGTTGGCAAGCAATGGTTGCAAATATTGTTGGCGCGGTAGGCCAGCCGGCAGGGGTTTATTTTCCCAGTGCGGATTGAGTAGATAGAGGATTTCTTGCATGAAAGACTATATTTTGGTTGTCATCAGAATATATGCAAAATATCTTTGGCTGTCAACCAAAATCTCCATTTAAAAATGGAGTTTTCGGACAAGCTGATTATTCAAAGTCTCGCTGAGAGCATCTCCCAAAACTCGATCTGAGAGCTGCCCTTCACGGTTACTTCTTCAGCAGTTTGAAAGCGTGCGTCCATTGATTCCGCAAAAAACCCGGGATGCACCAGAGAATGCAGAGCGGCTCGATAGCGCGTGCGGCTTGGACATCTCCCATATCTTCCACTTCAAAGCCGAATAGATCGAGTATTTTGATCACTTCTATTTTAGCGGTCGTCTCATTGCCGCAAATAAACATCGTCGGCTTGATGCCGCCGAAATCCGGGTTGACCATAAAAGCGTTGCCAACGCTGTTGAATGCTTTTACGAAGTGCGCCTCAGGGAAACCGGCCTGCAATTGTTCCATGAGGGAGTTCTCGAGTGTGGTAAAATATTTCAGGACACCGTGATCCGGCGGCGCCTCGGCAATGGGATTGGTGGTGTCAATAATCGTTTTACCTTTAAGGTTCGCTGCGCCGGCCATCTTCAGCGTGTCTTTGGCGGCCGTGCCTTTGGCTGCCAGCACGATGAGGTCGCCGAAGGCGGCGGTCTCGGCGAAGCTGCCAATCCGGCCGCTCTTGCCTGCCTTTTCCTTCCATGCAGACAGCTTTTCTGGGCTGCGCGTTCCGATCATGGCTTCGTAACCGTGTTTGATGAAGCCGTTGGCTAACGCCCGTCCAACATCTCCGGATCCAAGAATTCCGATTTTCATTTTAGTTCTCCTGTTTGAGTTATCATTGCTTGTACATACAAGCTAAATAGTTAAAAATACCTCACTATTCAGACTTTTTAGAAGGCAAAACAATTTGGGGCAAAACTATTAAAGCTTTTAGGACAATCGTTTTGCCCCTAATGGTTTTGCCTTGATTTCCTGGCTTTCGACAATACTCCCTGAATAGTCATAAAGATTTTACACTCCCAGTTTTTTGCTTGCTAGGTACACTGCGCCGGTCAGTTTGTTGCTTTTTTCTTCGCCCAGCAATTCCGAATAGCGCTTGTACAAATTGGCCCAAGCCTCGTGAATCTTTTTGTCCAGCTTGCGGCTTTTTATGGTGGGATGGACTTTGGTGAATTTACCGATGAATTTTCTTTCCAAGAAGCCCCGGTGCTCCATCTTTTCGATCAAACGGGTGATAGTGGAAGCCGTCAACTGCATTTGCGCGCTGATTGCTTTGGGTTGAATGCCGGGCTTGTCATTCACCGCCATTAGCAGAAAGGCATACGATGGCGCCAGGCCGGTGACGGCAAATTCTTCTTCCGCTATTTTGGTGAGCACGCGCGCCAGCGCATTGGTGGAGTAGTAGAGGCAATGACAGTATTTTGAATGTTCGTGCTTCATAACGAAGTTAAATTTAAGAAAATTTGTTTGTACATGCAAGTATTTTCAGTATTTTCCTAATGCTTCAGGGCAGATGCAATGTGGTGGACGCACCCGTAACTTTAATAGTTAATGTTGAGTTAAAAAAGTCTTTGCTTTTGTGACAAAATTGTCTAATTTGAAGTTGCAATAGGATCGGGACTTCTTCCGGCGCGGACTGCATTCTCCAATTGCGAACCTCCAATATAAGGAAATCCTGTAGGCGAAACCAGCTTCATAAATGCCCAATCTCCAAGAATTAAAATGGTGACGATGGCATACCCTTTTTGCAAGAACGTTTATGCTGAATATCGGTGAATTCCTCAACGACAGATATCGCATCGAAAAGCTTCTAGGCGAAGGCGGCATGGGGATTGTTTACCTCGGCCGGGATCTCGATCTCGAGCGTTTCGTGGCGGTGAAGGAAATCAAAGCTGCTCTTCCCGACTATGACAAATATATCGAGCGCATAAAAAAAGAGGCGAAAATTCTGGCCAAGCTGAATCACCCCAATATTGTCATACTCTACGATTTGATACAATACCAGGATAACTGGTATCTCGTCATGGAATACGTCGAGGGTGTGGCGTTGGACAAGAAGCTGGAGCAAGCCGGAGCCTTGCCTTATCAGGAGGCCACGCCCATTTTCAAACAGCTGTTAGTGGCGCTTGATCATGCTCATCAAGCCGGCGTCATTCATCGCGATTTCAAGCCTGGCAATGCGATGATCAAAGCCGACGGCCAAGTCAAGGTGATGGACTTTGGTCTGGCCAAAATTCAAACGAATCCCGGTGCCGCGCGGTCGTCGAAATCCGAGCAGACCGGCGGCACGTTGTATTATTTGTCGCCGGAGCAGGTCGAGGGCAAGCCGGTCGACCATCGCAGTGATATTTACTCGCTCGGCATGGCCTGCTATGAAGTTTTGGCGGGATACATGCCCTTGAAAGAAAAGAAGACCACGGTCGAAATTCTTAACGCCATTCGGCGCGACAACTTTCCTTCTCCGACAAAATTCAAAGCCGCCGTGCCGAAAGAGCTGAGCAAGATTGTTGGGAAAGCGATCGCGTTGAAACCGGAGAAGCGCTTTCAGAATGCGGGGGAGATGCTGGCAGCGATTGAGGAGATCGAACAGAAAGCGCCACTACCGCCGCCGCGCCGAAGAATTCGCCTGGTCGTCGAAATTTTTTGGACAATCGCTATCGTTCTTCTTACCGCGGGCGTGATTCTATTCACAGATTGGGATTCGCGACTTATTGAAGCTATTGGCTTGTCCAAGCCAACGATTTTGACAATCATCACCGAGCCGGACGGCGCTGAAGTCATCTTAAATGGAAAAGCAATGAAGGACGGAACACCGCTCAAGAAACTTCGCGCAAAATCCGACACTAACTACGTTCAAATTCGAAGGGCGGACTTTTTTGGAATCGATACGACGATCGTGCTGCAAAAAAGCGGGGATTCAACATTGACTTTTAGCCTGAAACCCTTGGCCCGCATCGCTGCCCTCGTCAAACCTCCCGAAGCTGAAATTGTTTTCGATGGCAGAGCGATGCCGCTTTCCGAATTATCGCAATTGGCGCTCCCTGTGGGCGAGCGCAGGTTTGTCGTGGCGTTGGAAGGATACAAAACGATTGATACAACCATAGTTCTTGCACAAGGCCTGAACACCATCTCGTTCGCGCTTGAAAAAATCATCCGCCCGCCGCCGGAGGGGAGAATATCTCTTACTTCCGAGCCGTCCAGCGCCGACGTCGAAATGCGAGGCCCGGTGAACATCAGAAAACAGACGCCGATCAAAAATCTCAAAGTGCCGGCAGGCAAATATGAAATTGGAATTCGCTACGCGAAATATGCAGACTCTTTGCTCGTGGCAACCGTGGACAGCGGCGGTTTTTTTTCCCGGCATGTCAAGCTGAAACCGTTGCCGGGCCGGCTCAATCTCACCATCAATCCAAAGAGCGCGGTTTATATTAATGAACGGCTCGTTCACGAAAACACGGACCGTTATGAAAGGAAATTGGCGGCCGGGGCATATGATCTCAAAATCTCTCATTCGGGAACTGACGCTTTTTGGGCAGATTCCATCAATATTGCGCCCGCGGGCGAGTTCACCAAAGAATTTGACTTTGGCCGGGAATTCAGAGTTAGAATAACAACCATTGATAGCGCCAGCAATGATAACCCCTCCGCTGAAATTTATGTGGACGGCGTTGATATCAAGAAAACCACGCCAAACGAGATTGTGCTCAGGTTCGGACACCATGAAATAGAAGTTCGAGCCGAAGGATATGAACCTCAACGGATGAAGCGCAATGTCGAAAGCACGACCAAACTACTTCAGTTTAAACTCAAGCGCTCGCGTTAGGGAGAAAAGCTTGATCCCGCAAAATGGCTTCCTGTCGTGGAGCACGCTTTTGTTTTTGGCTTTTTCACCGTGGCCTGATTTGTTCGCCCGGCAGCAGTCCGCATGCGATTCGTTGCAGGTTGCCTGGCGATTTTATTATGATGAGGCGGATTTTGACCGGGCGAATGCTTTGGTCGACAATTGCGAAGAGTTGAGTGCTCTCGAGCTGCGCGGGTATATCGCGTGCAAGCGCGAGAACTGGGATGAAGCGAAAGCGATTATTTGCGCTCTTCTGAAACAAAAGCCGGGCTATAAACCCGTTCAAAAACCTGTTCCAAAGGGATTTGACATGCTGGTGGATGAGCTTAAAAAGGAGTGTGTCGTCGAACCTTCGCCGCCACCCCCTAAACCTATTATCCTGCCTGAGACGAATGTTTTAGGCTGGCTGGCGATTAATTTGGGAGGAGGGACTTATTTGGGTGGCCCTTACAAGAACTCACTATACCAATACAATAATCCCGTCCTGGCTCATCTCCGAATCGGCCTGAATATCGCCGAGATAGAGTTGCGAACCATTGAGATTATCAACACACTTTTCAAAGGCAAAGCCCAACTTATGACCGGGGCCTTCAAGCTCGGCATTCCCGAAGGATTGTTCGCTCCTGTGTTGCCAGGCGTAACGGTAATTGGACGCACGTCGTTCGGCGTTTTGGATGCCGATCAATTGGAAGAAAACAGGAAATATCGCAAGGAAGTAGAAAGTCTCGTGCTCTATGTCTCCAAAACGTTGGGATCAGTTCGGCTTCACGGCGGTTTGAGTCACATGATTTTGAAAGCGCGTGTTCTGGATGCCCGTGATATGCCGAGCGACCCTTCAGAGTCAAAGCATAGCAAAATCTTCGCCGCCTTGCAATGGCAGGTGAACTCCATTACGATGTTTATGGCCGGGTTCGAACCTGTTGCATTGTATAAAGTCGATGACTCGCAGCAGCGGCTTCAGGAGGTGGGAACCAGAAATCTGGTGACGATCGCAGTAAGAGCTTTTCCCTTGCGCTGGCTGGCCATTGATGTCGGAGGAGGGTATTGGCGAAAACATCCGAGTAAAGACAAATTCCACGTAATGCTTGGCGCCACGATGGGGTTGTCTTTGCCCAAGATTTTTAACGAACTAAGCGAACAGGAAAAAGATTAGCGTGAAAGGATTCCCATGTCCAGCTATCGCACCATCTTTGAAATCGGCAAGTCGCTCTTTGCCGAAGCCGACCTCAACAAGCTGCTGCCGCTGGCGATTGACAAAGTCATCGAGCAGACCAAAGCCCAGCGCGGCATGATTATCGTGTATGGTCCGGAGGGCAAGCCGCTGGTTGAAGTCGCGCGCGACCATCACCAAAAAAATATCGCGCAGCCGGAAAAGCAAATCAGCACGACGATCGTGCAACAGGTGCGCGAAAGCGGCCAATATGTCGTCGTCAAAAATGCCCTGGAAGATCCGAGCTTCGACAAAAGCCACAGCATTTCCACCCTGCGCATTCTTTCCGTGGCCGGCGCGCCGCTGCGCCACGAAGGCGAATTTCTCGGCGTGATCTATGTTGACAACCGCGACGTGAAGGCGGTCTTTGATGATGAAACCGGAAAGCTGCTCAGCGAATTTGCCGAGCTGATTTCCGTGGCCGTCAAAAATGCACTGGAGCGCCGGCAGTTGGAATCGGAAGCCGCGAAAACGGGTCGCAAACTGCAGCAGCAAAGCGAGCGGCGCCGCCAATTAGAGGAGCAGTTGGCGGCTAGTGAGGGCGTTGACCAGATCAAAGGCATTAAAAGCATGGCGATGCTGGAGGTCTTCGATCTTATTAAGAAAGCCGCTCCCACGGATGCTCGGGTATTGATCATTGGAGAGACCGGTGCGGGGAAAGAACTTGTGGCGCGGGCGTTACATAGCAACAGCTTGCGCCGCGAACAAACTTTTGTCAAAGTCAATTGCGCCGGGCTGGCTGAAAATTTGCTGGAATCGGAGCTTTTTGGCCATGTCAAGGGTGCATTCACGGGCGCGGACAAAGATAAAATGGGGTATTTTGAAACCGCTGACGGCGGCACGATTTTTTTGGATGAGATCGCAAAATCCAGCGCCAATTTTCAGACTAAATTGCTGGGCGTTTTGGAATCCGGTGAGTTTCTTCGCATGGGTGAAGTGAGAGCAAAGCCCCACAAGACCGATGTTCGTGTCGTCGCCGCCGGCAGCCCGAATCTTCGTGAGCTTATTGCGCAAGACCGATTTTATCTTGACCTCTTTCATCGCCTAAAGGTTGTGGAAATTCTCGTTCCCCCTTTGTGCGAGCGTCATGAAGATATTCCGGAACTTGCTGACTTTTTCCTGCGGCGATACGCTGAGAAATACCGCAAAACAATTCATGGTTTAAGTTCCGAAGTCCACGAGTTGCTCTTGCGCTATCACTGGCCTGGCAACGTGCGCGAGTTGGAGCACGCCATCGAGCACGCTGTCATTCTCACCGATGGCGAAATCATTCAGGCGGATGATCTCCCGCGTGATGTGTACCAACCCGCTCCGACTGTGACAATAGAGACGGAAGGGCTGACTTATGCCGAAGCCAAAAAAAATTGTGACAGGCGCTATTTCAGCGAGCTTCTGCATAAGACCAACGGCAATATTGCGGAAGCGGCGCGCCTCGCCGGCATGGACAAGAGCAATTTGAGCAAAAAGCTGCGTAGCCTCGGCATCAACGCCAAAGATTTTGAGAAATAATCTCTGTGGTCGGACATTTCCAGCCCTTGCCCGGCGATGGTTCTTTTAACCCCGCAGTGGTTTTTGATACCACGATTCCTCCCCTTATTTCCTCACAACTATTCTCCTCATTCTTCCAACCCATAGACTTCACCTGTACAAGAACAACCAGTTGAAGCGCGGCTTGGCAGCGCATTCAAGGCCTCCCATGCTGGCATGTTTGTTGTCTTGGTCAATCTCGCAACCGGTTCTGAAATCAAAATCAACAAAATAGCCAGGCAGAACCAATCAACAAATTTCACAAGGAGGTTTACCATGAAGAACCTGCTTTCCCTTTACGGGAACCGCAAGCCGCAAAGCGGGGTGCCGGGTGTTGTTTTCCTTGCCGTATTCACGTTGGCGGCGGCGTTTATCATTGGCTGTGACAAAGACACGCCGCTCGGTGTTGACAATCAAGCCGGCCCGGGAAAACTGAATTCTGCGGCGAAGAACGGCGGCGAGATTTTCAGCAACAACTCTTTGAGCCGGGAAATTCGCGTGGTGGATCGCCGCGCTTCCAAAGGCGACACGGTGAAAGTGCCCATTCAGTTGGCAGCGCAGGGCGATGAAAATGGCTTCAAGTTCAGCCTCACTTTCGATCCCGCCATACTCCACGCGCCGGCCATCGAATTAGGAAAGGATGCGCGCACGGCCGTGCTCTCCAGCGATACCAGCCAGATCGCTTCCGGCCGCCTCGGCGTTACCCTGGTTTTGCCGGCCGGAAAAACGGTTGAGCTTGACACGCGCGAGCTTTTGCTCGCGTCTTTCGCCATCGACTCCAACACCACAGCAAGCTCCACACGCCTGGACTTTTGCAACTACCCCACGCCACAAAGCGTTACGGATACCAGCGCGAAGGTGCTGCCGACAGTTTGGAAAGGTGGTACGGTGCGCTTCGGCCCCATCATCTGTGCTGCAACTGAACTGCAAAATCAATTGACCAAGCAAAGCCTTAATAAGGGCGGCGCCAAGGTCGAATTGGCTGCCATGCGCCAATTTCGCGATGGTTTCCTGCAACGCTACGAAGAGGGCAACACATACGTTGCGATGTATTACGCCTTTAGCAAACATCTCAAGACGGATCCGGCTTCGCTGAGAGAGTGCGCTGCCGCGCTGCCTCATCTCTACAGAGCCATGAGCGCGCTCGAGAGCGGCGCCGGCAACGAGGCGATCGTGACACCCGAGCTGCATCGCAGCATGACCGCGATTCTGGCGCGTCATCGCGACGTAAATGACGCGGGTTTGCAAAAGATCATCGCGCGCCTGGAAAGCGACTTGAATGCCTTCCACGGGATGCCCAAAAACCAGGTGATCTCCCGCTTGACCCCGGCGCAAGCCAAGGCAGTGAACAGCGAGCGTTCCACAAATAGCTTATAGAGAGCTGGACCTATTGGAAATAGGGTCAAATCTCAAGTCAGAAAATCTCCCCAAAATGAGCGTAGATCGGAGCGGTTATGATCTACGCTCATTGCCGCAAACGTGACGAATCGTGCCGACGGTAGCCAAAACACCATGATGAGCATTTATTTGCCACCGCTTTCTCGTTCTTTCAAAAACAATTTATTGCGCCATCGTCGCCACGCGTGTTTCAATCCGTAGATTGGCGGCATGTTTCTTGAAGGAAAAGCTGACGGATTTTGGATCGCAGCCGCATATACGCGCCCCATTCTTGCAGAAGCTCATCCATCGTGGCTGGTTCAAAAGTTTCGTGGCCGGAAGGCTGAAGATTTTTGCCTTTGAAGGCACTAAATTTTATGGCGGGTTTCGTGGACGAAGCTTTCATCGTGTCGTCGTTCATGATCATCTACTCCCTTCGCATGGATAATAGACTTGGTCATCGAAATCTTTATATATAAGACGGGTGATTTGGCCCAAAGTGTCACGTTTTTTTCAAGAAAAAAAAGAATGAAAAGAGCCGTTACCTTTTGCGTGTTCCAGCTTATAATTAATGTAAAGCGCGCGAGGGCGTCTTAAAACTGGAGCTGACAATCTATCTGCGAGGCAAACTATAGGGAACACGGCTAACGGCTCAAGAGTGTTGGCTGGCTCGCCAAAGCCACCCAATGAAGCAGCTCATCATTAACCGGGGTTTTATAATGGCAGCAGCTAAACGTGAAGAACTCAAGCGCCGCGTTGAAAAAAAGCTTGACGAGCTGTTGGCTATGTTATTTACCTTGCTCCGTAATGCTCCTCGATTTCGCTTCTTGAGCAAGCACGTAGACGACATCGTACAAGAAGCGTTTAAAAGCCTCCTAACCCAAATTGACCGAGGCAATCTAGATTGGGTCTTGGAGCAATCCGATCCGGATGAAGCCATCGAGCGATTGCTGGTCACGATTTTTTTGAAAGATGCCATCGCGAAAATCTGCAAGCACTTGAAGGATCCTTGCAGCCACGGTTATTTGGAAATCATCGACGTGCTCTTGCAATCCGAAGGCCAGGAAGATGAAGAAAGACGGATTGCGAATCTGTTGGATTTCGAGCGCTTCATTGCGGAGCTGCCGGAACCATGGCGGCAAATCGTGCGTTGGGTTTTCGAGGAAGGCAGGTTGTATTACTGGCCTTTGCTTAAAGTCTTCCGCGAAATTGCACAACTGCCGGAAGAACAGCAAAGAATTTTGTATCTGTTTTACATTGAGGGAAAGTCGCACGAAGAAATCGCCGAGGAATTGCGCACGACGCCGGCGGCCGTCAAGCAAAAGCTCTATCGCATCAAAAGAGAGTTGCGGAGGCGCTTGCGGCCCGACCGTTAAGCGCGGCTGCCATATTTTTATATATAAACACGGCTAAACTCAAGGGCAAAAAAACAAGTGACCATGCTCCTTAAAGTAAAATTGTGCAGAAAAAGCAAAAAATCTCCCGCCGATAAACACCGAATACACCGAGATTCGCCGAAAAGTATTTTATTCGGCGATACTCGGTGACTTCGGTGAAGCTCGGCGGATAATTTTTCCCTGTTGGGTTGCGGCTCGTCGTTGTGCTCTTGGCGAATGACAGGAGGAATATCATGTTGCGATTCATGAAGCATACAATTGCATTATTTTTATTCACGCTTTCCTCGGCGTTGGCCGAACCGGACCAATACCACCGGCTCGCACTCGAAGGGATTGCGCTGGGCCATAACATGCAAATCGACGAGGCGGAAGAGATTTTCAACGAGATGATCGCGCTCGATCCGGAGCATCCGCTCGGCCATCTCGCGCTCGCGGTCATGAATTTATACAAATATTGGCTTGAGGAAAATCCTCAAACCTCGGCACAAAAGTTCAAGGCCTACGCTGATAAGGCGATAAAACTTTCAAAACAAAATTTATCCAGCCGGCCAAGGCTTGCCGAGGCGTGGTTTTGCCTCGGCGCCGCGAACCTTTATCTTGGCGTCTACCATGGGGATCGGGAAAACTGGCTTCGGGCTTTCTGGCATGGCAAGCAGGGCATCGATTATTTTAAAAAAGCCGTTGAAATCGATCCGAATTATTACGACGCCTATTGGGGCTTGGGGTTATGCCGTTACTATGCCGAGGCCAGGCGGAGTTTCATTTTGAAAACCATGTCGTCATTATTCCTGGGCATCGAAGGCGATAGAAAAAAGGGGCTGAACGAATTGCAGCTCGTCGCGGAAAAAGGCGTCCTCGCCAGGGCGCAAGCCTTGTTCTTTTTGGGGTTTATTTATTCATCCGAGCAAGAATACGAAAAAGCTTTAACGTGTTTTCAGGAACTGACCGCTCTATATCCGGATAACCCTTTTCCCCGGCAGTTCCACATTCTGATGCTGCAAAACACCGGCGACTATTCCCAGTCCCTGGCAATGGCAACCCGGATCGCCCAGGAAAAAAGCGCTAATCGCAACCCGAAGTTCGACATTTCACTCTATCGTATTCTCGGAAATCTCTACTTTGATTTAAATCAATTCGAAGCCGCAAAAACGCATTACCACCAGGCGCTGGAAATCGCTTCGCGATCACACGGCCAGGCGAAATGGGTGGCAAGGGCAAATTTTCAGTTGGGACATAGTTGCGAGATGTTGGGCCAACGCCAGGAAGCGAACGCGTATTATCAAAGGGTGAAAAAGTCCGACGATAAATACTTGTATGAGCGGGCGCAGGAATTTATCAAGCAGCCACTCCTGCCGGTTGATATTGATTTAATCCGGGGACGGAATTATTCCCAAACGAAAAACTATGAGCAAGCGCTCGCAGTCTTTGAAGAGGCTCGTGCCAAGGCGAACGAAAACACTAAAGATTACTCGGAACGAAAAATCCCCGAAATACAATATCACATTGCCAAAACCCAATACGACAAAAAGGCTTTTGCAGACGCTATTGTTGAATTCAAATTTTTTTTTGCCACTAAAAAGATCGAAGAAAAATGGATCGAACCCTGGGCCCATTTTTACCTCGGCGATTGCTACAGGGAGATGGGAGAGATGCAAAAGGCGGAAGCTGAGTTTGGAATTGCCTATAAATACGATAACGGCGCGTTGCGTTTTGAGATCAAGAAGGTGAGAGAAAAGTATGGATTCTAAAAAAATTCTTCCAGAATGACATCACACATAATGATGGTTTAGTATTTCCAGTAGTTGTGCAAATATCGATAATTCTGGCAATCCAATACCCGGATGAATGTGCGAAAAGGTGATCTTCTTATGAACACAGCGAGCGAAAGTGCCACAGCCAATGTCGGCAACGCTTTGCAGATTTTTTTTGATTTTGTCGATGCACGGCAAAAACTCGACGAAGCGTTGCCGCCGAAAGTGCGAGAGGCCTTCAAGGAAATTATTGTCTATTACACGCCGCGTCTAAGCTCGGCGCTGCGGCTCGACCCCGGCGATCGGTTGTACTGTCCGGATTTTCTGTACAATTACGGCTGGACGCAACTCTGGAGGTTCGGCCGGAACATTACGCGCAACCGCACCGCCGCCGGAGTTTTTATGTGGCTCAAGCGCACGCTCTGCCGCCGGCAGTCGGAGATTTTGAAATTCTACGCGCTGGAAAGAAAGCTCATGTTTTGCCTGGATGCTTGCATAAAAGACGACGGCGGTTTTGCCGATGACGCCGATGCTTTCATGGATGCCGAGCTGCAAAATCCTCAATTCGACAGAATGGCCGATGCGCAATACCGCTTCAATCTGCTCTACACGTATTATCAAACGGCGCTGGCTCGTCTCAACCGGCGCCAACAGCAGATCATCAAGCTGAGCAAGCTGCACGCCATGTTTCAAACTTATCGCCAAGAATTGGCTTTCGAAACGGCCGCGCCGGACGATGAGGTGGCGCGCGAAAATGATGATCATGCTTCTCTGATCGAAATGAAAAAAATCATGGGATTTGGCAGCCTCGATGCCGTCAAGGCTTTCAAGCGCCGGGCTTTGAAAGCATTGGTCAAAGAGTTGAGCCGTTTATTCAAAAAGGAAATCAGCCAAACGGGCGGTGATATGATTCGCCGGGATATTCTCGAAGAGTGGCTCGAGCGCTATTGCCAGTCGCGGCATGCGGTCCGAGTCATGAAAAGTTCTATTTCCAACGCGGTGGCGCTTTGTCTGCTGGCTGCGTTTTTTGCCTGCGGGTAAAAACAAAAAGCCCGTTAAGAGCGGCAACTCTCAACGGGCTGGCATAAAAAGGCAATGGGATACCTTTTCGGTCGCCGAGATTTAATATACAAAATCTCGCCAATTTTGCAAGCATTTTTCTTGCCGGGTATCCCCCTTTTATAGTATTACCCCGGAAAAACTATCCCTGGCCTGCGGCCATGACCGCGAAGATTTTTTAACGAACCGCTAATTCACGCGAATGTACGCTAATTTTTTATTCGCGTTGATTAGCGTTAATTGGCGGTTGACAGATTTGGTTGCGGCAAATTGCCGCTTTACGTCATAAGGCCGCAAAAGCTAGGGGAAAAAATCCAGCCGTTTTTATCGCCATCGGTGACACTTGGTGGCTTCGGCGAAATTCAGCGGAACATATTTTCTCGCCGAACCACGCCGAGAGCACCGAGTTTCGCCGAATGTTCTCAGTCTGCTGCAAGGGAGCTTTCTACCATGTTTTATCGATTGCTCACCACCGCCATGTTTTGCGTGTTTTGCAATTTCGTCTTTGGTTGTGCCGCGCCGACGAAGCGGTTCGTCAGCCCGGAGAGCGTCCCACGATTAACGAAGGAAAGAATCACCAAGGTGACGTTGGCTCGTGGCGAGGTGGTGAAGTTTGATGCCGATGGAGCGCGGTATCACGAGAATTATAAAAACAAGCAGCGCGTCATCGTGGGCAAGACCGACGAAGGTAAAACGGTAGTGATCGGCCTCGACCAGGTGCTGCGCGCGTGCATTGCGAAAGATCACATTGCCATGGAAGACAGTGAACAAGCCTTCTCAGTCTTGCTGCTCGTCTTGGTGGCCGGGCTTCTCGTTGCAGCCTTCGCGAACGGATCATCAGGCCAGTGAAGCGCGCCGAAATTTTTGCAAGATACCCGTCAACCATCACGGAGGAATTTTCCCATGCGAGAACAGGAAAGATTGGATTTCCGCACCGCCATGCTCATTGTTCTCGCCGCTCTCGCGTTTCTTTTGCTGGTCAAATTGACGATGGCGCAGTATTGAGAATTTGCAAAACAATCAGGAGATGTGCTATGCAGTTCGTAAAGTGTTTTTTGTCAATGTGGGTTTTGTCATTCGGCTATGGCGCGGCATTCGCCCAAATCGATTTCTGGCAACCAACCAACGGGCCCGACGGCGGCACGGTGAATATGATTGCCGTCAACAAATCCAACGGCCATATCTTCGCGATTGTAGAGGGCATCGGCATGATGCGCTCCACGGATAACGGCGCAAGTTGGACGTTGAAAAATTCCGGCTTGACCAACACCAACGTCCAGGCGATTGCTATTAATACCAAGGGCGATATTTTCGCCGGCGCGAGTGGTCAGGGCGTTTTTCGGTCCACCGACCACGGCGAAAGCTGGGTGCAGGTCAACACCGGCATCGCGGCTTCGAATCTGAATATTCGGTCGCTTGCCGTCGATACGAGCAACGGTGATCTTTTTGCCGGCGCCTCATCTTCCGGCCTCTACCGTTCTCGCAATAATGGCAATACCTGGACCCCACTGCCAACCGGTTTGACCGGGGCGGTCACGATTCAAGCGCTCGCCATCAATCATGCCAGCGGAATTGTTTTCGCGGGTACGGACAACCGCGGCATCTTACGCTCCACCAATAACGGCGACGCCTGGACGCCAATCGACACCAGCTCGATTTATAAGAACGTTCGGGCGTTGGTTGTTACTGCCAGTGGCGCTGTTTTTGCGGGCGCGGACAGCGTCTCTGTCAAGCGCGCGATTTTGCGCTCGACGGATAACGGCGAGAGTTGGGAACAAGTCCTGGCGCCCTCAAGCAGTGTCGTGTGGTTTGCCCTCAATTCGAGCGATCATATTTGGGGCGGGACGGCGGGCAGCGGCATTTACGTTTCTTCCGACAACGGCGGCAATTGGTCGCTCAGGAATAACGGTCTGCGGGGTTATTCTATCAATACCATCGCCTTCACTGCAAGCGATCACATCTTTGCCGGAGCGCACTGTTCCGGCGTTTTCCGCTCCACCGATAATGGTGCGAGCTGGGAAGCGATGAACAATGGCCTGCGTTATACGGAGATTCTGTCGCTTGCAGTCAGTCCGGCCACGGGAATGATCGTTGCCGGATCCCATTGTGGCGGGGTTTTTCGTTCGAATGACAATGGCAACAACTGGGAGTGGGCGGGCTTGCCGGGCGCTCAAGTCACAGCGCTTACCGTCAATGCCAACGGCCGGTTTTTCGCCGGGGTCGCGCGGTTCGCCTTGATAGAAACCCAGGGCGACATCTACTACGCCGATGACGGCATCACGTGGGTGCGGGTCACTCCCGATGACGACGCTTATTTTTCATTTGCCATCAGTCCTGCCGGGCATATTTACGCCGGCACCGGTTTTTATCAGCTTTGTGGAATCTTTTGTGTTGCTGATTACGGCGACATCTATCGTTCAACGAATAACGGTTCAAGCTGGTCGAGAGTCGCTTCCAAGCTGGAGGATTTTGTCTACGCTTTGGCAGTTGATCCGAGCGGCCGTGTGTTTGCCGGGACAGGCGAAGGCGTCTACCGCTCGCGCAATGAGTTTTGGGACAAATTGAATCCCTATAATACGCGCTCATTAGTCATCGTTCCCACAGACCCGAAAATTATCATTGCCGGAACTTCCGGCGGTATCTGGCGCTCTCCCGATGGCGGCGATAATTGGACGATGGTTCGGAGCATGCCCAACAATTTCACCTGGGTGCTTGTCGCCTTGCCAACGGGAGAAATTTTCGCGGGCACGCAAACGAGCGGCATGCTGAAATCGACCGACACGGGCATGACCTGGACGCCGGTCAATACGGGTTTGACGAATATGAATGTTCGTTCTCTTGCGATTCATCATTCCAGCAGAAAAATTTTCGCGGGCACCAATGGCCGAGGGGTCTTGCGGCTCGATCTGCGGACGAGTGTGGCGGAAGCTCAATCGACAAATGGCACGCCCAAAGCGTTCGCGTTGCACACCAATACGCCGAATCCCTTCAACCCTTCGACCACGATCCATTACGATTTGTCACAAACAGTCGAGGCCAAACTAAAAATTTTTGATATAACGGGCCGCCACGTGCGCACGCTAGTGGATCAACACCAGCAAGCCGGACGCTACGCGGTCATTTGGGACGGCCGCAACGAGCAAGGCCAGGCGGTTGCCAGTGGGACGTTCCTGTATCAACTGCGCGTCATAGAGCCCGTCAAAGGCGGGACCGGGAATTTCGTGCAAACGCGGCGGATGGCGCTGGTGAGATAAATTCGGAGTGTTGGAGTATGAGGTGATGGATTGTTGGATCGATGGATTATTGGGGTGTTGGGTTCTCCAACACTCCAGCAATCCAATACTCCAATACTCCGATTTCCCGTGGTGACGGTAGCTTGCACACCACCGCCATGGCTTCGTTACCACCATTTTGTTTTTCTGGCAAACAGAAAGTGGGCAGCGATTAAGTTTTTTGGTGCGAGTTAAATCCCAACACTTTTAATTTTTTAAAGTAAGGAGGAGTGACCAATGCGTTACAGAAATTTATTTTCAAGCTTTTTGTGCCTGTCTCTCAGCATGGGCACGGTGCAGTTGCACGCGCAGGCCGGAGCGCAAACAACCGGCAACCGGCAAAGTTTGCAGCATTTGCGCTGGCGTTCCGGCGAGGATTTCACGCTCCGGACCGATCGGGAAAACGGCACGGTGAGCTTTTTGAAAGGCAAATTATTCGGACGTCTCGAGCAGAACGTTGAGCGTTCGGCTTTGCAGGTCTTGGATGGACACGCCGAGGTGCTCGGCATCAAAAAGCCTTCCGAAGAGTTCGTGCTGCGGCAATCGAGCCGGGACAACTTGGGCATGACGCACGTGCGCTTATCGCAACGTTACGGCAAGATTCCGATCTTTGGCGGCGAAATCGTCGTTCATTTTAACGCCGACGGCAGCGCGCGCAGCCTCAGCGGCCGTTATTTCCCAACTCCGGAAATCGAGGTGACCCCGGCGCTTTCTTCCCAGCAAGCCATTGCCTTGGCTACGGCGCAGCTCGACACGACGCCCATTCTGAGAACGCCGATCACGGCCGAGCTGAATATCTACGGCCAAGAGCATAAGGCCAGCCTGGTTTGGAAAGTCGTCATTCCAGCCTGGCACCCGTTGGGCAATTGGACCTACTTCGTCGATGCCCACGGCGGCGAGGTGCGCAACTTTTTTAATGATATGCCGACCGACGGACCGGCGGTTGGCACCGGCACCGGCCTCGACGGCGCCGCAAAACCGGTTCATAGCTATTTGGAAGGCGCTGATTATTGGATGATCGACACCTCGTTGCCGATGTACAGCGGCACGTTTGGCCGGGAAAATACCGAAGGGGCCGTTATCGGCTATGACGCCTTTAACGCCCTTAGTACGACCGCTGAGATGGCGCTCATTCACGATCCGAACAACGACAATATCTGGAATGATTCTCCCGGCTTGCGCAGCGCGGTTTCGGCCCACCATTTTTTCCGGCAAACGCTGGAATTTTACCGCACTGAGTATGGCCGCAATAGCTGGGATGATCGTGGTGGTTCCGTGCGCTTTATCGTGCATTTCAGCCAAAAATACAACAATGCCTTTTATAACGGCAATGGCACCATGTTCTTTGGCGACGGCGACGGCGTCATCATGTCGGATCTCGCCGGCGGCCTCGACGTGGTGGCGCACGAATTCACCCACGGCGTTACGGAGACCTCCGCGGGCCTGGTTTATCAAAATCAATCCGGAGCGTTGAACGAATCCATGTCCGACGTCTTCGGTGTGCTGATTGACGCCGAAGACTGGCTGCTTGGCGAGGACATTTGGACGCCGGGGGTTTCCGGCGATGCCTTGCGAAGCGTGGACGATCCGGCGCTTTTTGACGATCCAGATCATATGGATGATTATCGTCTGTTGTCGCCAGGCAATGACAATGGCGGCGTGCACACCAATAGCGGCATTATCAACAAAGCTTTCTACAATATTGCCTCGGTGATCGGCCGAGGCAAAGCCGGGCAGATTTTTTATCGCGCGCTGACTTTTTACATGACGCCGCTGACGCAGTTTGTCGATGCGCGCCGGTTCTGTCTGGCAGCGGCAGAGGATCTGTACGGCAAAAGCTCGCCGGAATATAAGGCCGTGCAAGGCGGCTTTGATGCCGTCGGCATCGTTGATGGCCCGCCCACCTTGACGCCGGTGGCGCTGAAGCTGGGGGAAACGGTCGCTGCTTCTCTCGGCCAGCAAGAGTATGATCTGTTTTACGTCGATATGCTGGAAAACAAATACAGCCTGCGGGTGACAACAATTGAAACTTCCTTCAATGCATTGGATTTGTACGTTTCCCACCAACGCATTCCCGATCCGGAAACGGCGGATTATGCCGCAGAAAGCTTCGGCAATGAGACCATTGAAATCAAAGCCACCTCTTTCCCGCCCGTTGCCGGCGGCCGCTTCTACATTCTTGCCCGCGCGCGGAATGGCGGCAATTATACGATCACTGCGACCGCTGCTGATCCGCAAATCGTTTACGTGGACAAGGACGCGGTCGGCGCCAATAACGGCACTTCCTGGACGAATGCTTTCACCACGATTCAAACCGGTCTCGATTCGGCCAACGTTCGGGATAAATGGGTCTGGGTGGCGGAAGGCACCTATAACCAGCGCATTACGCTCAAGCTTGGCGTCGCGCTGTTTGGCGGTTTTAACGGCACTGAAACCGCGCTGAGCCAGCGCAACCCCTTGCTACATCAGACGATCATCGACGGGCAGCGCGGCGGAACGGTCGTGACTTGCGAGGACAGCGCCCGCATTGACGGCTTCATTATTCAAAACGGCAGCGCCTCGCTCGGCGGAGGCTTGAATGCGGGTTCCGACGGCGTTTTGATCAGCAACAATATTATTCGCAATAACACGGCAACTACGGCCGGCGGCATTTATGCTTCCGGCTCCTTCCAACCAGCCGCGGTCGTGGGGAATATTCTCTATGGCAATTCGACCAGCAGCACAACCGGCAACGGCGCCGGAATGTATTTTGATTTCAGTACGGCTTACGCGAGCGCGAATACCGTCGTCAATAACAACGGTGACGGCATTTATGTTAACGCCTTTTCCTCGACTCGACCGATTCTGGAAAATTTCATCGTGCGCGGCAACACCACACAAGTCGATGGCGCCGCCGTCATTGACTACAGCAATATCCAGGGCGGGTATGTGGGAATTGGCAACATCGATGCCGATCCCATGTTTGTCAATGCCGCCGCCAATGATTATCATCTGCAGGCAAATTCACCCTGCATTGACGCCGGCAATCCTTCGCAACGCGACCCGGACGGCACGCGCCGGGATATGGGAGCTTTTTACTTTGCTCATACTATCACCGGTTCTGAGATTGCTGTGAACCGTTCGACGCTGAATTTTGGCAGTGTCTTTCTCGGCGAAAAAGCGCTGCGTATCCTCAACATTGAGAACCGCGGCGCGGCCGAGCTGATTGTGGCCTCGATGACAACGAGCAATCCGGCTTACCAATTATCGAAGGCCGCCATGAACATTCCGGCCGGCGAGGCGCGCAAACTATTTGTGACCTACACACCGGCCTCGGCGGTAGCGCAAAATGATACGCTCACGCTCAAGAGCAATGATGCCGACGAAGAGAGCCTGGCGGTGGCGCTCACTGGCAGTGGCAGCGCGCTGCCGCCCAAAATGGCCGTCACGCCGGAAGCGCTCGCTGCTGCCGCCGGCTTGAGCGGCAAGGCCCAAAGTTTCGTGGTGGTGGAGAACAAAGGCGCATCGAGCTTGAATTATAGCGTCAAAGTTTCCAGCGCCAATTTTCAGGTCGAACCTTTCGGAGCGCAGGACAATGCTTTCGGCAGCAGCGGTCGCATGATTGGCAATATCTATCGCACCAGCGTTGCTACCCAGCTCACCAGAATTGAGATGTTTTTCAACAACTCAAGCTCCTCAAATGCGATCGAGTATGTCGTTTATCAAGCCGAATCTTTGCCCGGCCCCACGGTGCGAATCTTCAGAAAAATGATCAACAACCCGGGCACCGGGCAAAAGTTTTATTCTTCCGGAGACATTGCGGTGTCTTTGCAAGCGAATAAATACTATTTTATTGGCGCGGCCTGGAGCAATTTTCTGACTTATTACCAGGCGAATGTCGCGCCGCCGCTTGCCGGCAGTTTTGGCACATTAGAGCATGGAGCAGGCGCTTTCTTCTTTCCTGCACCGCAAATTTTTGATCCGGCTGTTGCGTTTACCCAACCCGCTTACTATCAACGCCTCACCACCGGAGGCAACGGTTGGGCGTCGGCCAGCACAACCAGCGGCGCCCTGGCGCCGGGCGCTTCCGACTCCGTTCAGGTCGACATGGATGCCACTAATCTGGCTGAGGGAGAATATCACGCCGGCGTAACGATTACCGGCAACGATCCGAATCGAACGCGGCAACATGTGCCTTTAGTGTTTCGCGCCGTGGGCGTCGGTCTGCCTACGCGCCATTTTACCTTCACCGGCAATACCGGTGATTCTTATCCCATCATCATCGATAAAGCCGAATTGGGAAAACCGCCGGCGCCGCTGGAATTTGGCGACGAGATCGGCGTCTTTACGCCGGCCGGTTTGTGTGTCGGCGCGGCGGTCTGGACGGGAGCCGGCGCTCTTGCCATTTCGGCATGGAAAGACGACGATCAAACGCCGGTGGTTGACGGCTTTAAAGACGGCGAAGCCATGAGTTTCCGCATTTGGGAGGCGAGCGTCGAAGCCGAATATTCGGCGAAAGCGACGTACAGCGCCGGCAATGGCAATTTTGGTTTCGGCCTGCTTTCCCGCATTAGCTTGCTGGAAGGCCGGGTTGTCCAAACTCTCAGTGCGGCTTTGGGCTCGCGCTGGAGCTGGATTTCGACGCCGATCAAGCCGGATAATTTGAACGCAGCGGCTTTCACCCAAAGCCTGGAAAATCTCGTCATTATGAAAGACAATGCCGGCCGGTTCTATACACCGATACCGCCACCGTTTAACGGCATCGGCAACATCAAAATCCAGGAAGGATACGCGGTTTATCTCAGCGCTCCGGATGTGCTGGTGGTTACCGGCGAAGATATTGCCGATAATGAGCCGATCGTGCTCGCCAGCGGGTGGAATTTCGTCGCTTATTTTCCGCAGAGCGAGATCGACGTTGCCACGGCGCTTGCCTCCATCAAGGCCAGGCTGAACATCGTCAAATCCGACGAGGGCGGGGTGTATATTCCGGATTTGGTCAACACCATCGGGAGGATGAGGCCTTTTGAAGGCTACAAAATGAATTTGTCCGGCGCTGCCACGTTGATTTATCCCACTTCCTCTAGCGCACTTGCACGCGCCGCTTCAACTCCAACGGTTGAGCGGCAAACACCGCAGTTTTATCAACCGCTACGACGTTCGGCGGATTATCACGTCGTGATCATCGACCGCTTTTCATCTCAGTCCTTCCCTCTGAGTGAAAACGATAAGGTCGGGATTTTCACGGCGGATAGCCTGTGCGTTGGCACCGCGCGGGTTTCATTGCGCACGCCGGCTGTCGTGCCGGTGTGGCAGGATGATCCGAATACGCCGGAGCACGACGGTTATCGCGCCGGCGAGGCCTTGCATTACCGCTTGTATCGGGCCGCAATCTCCACCGAGCATAATTTGTCGGCCAATTGGAGCGGTGATCTTGCCAAATCTGCTTTCGTACAAATGAGCTTGAGCGAAGCGCAGATGCCGGCAACTTATGAGCTCTCGCAGAATTTTCCCAACCCGTTCAACCCGGAAACCGTCATTCGCTTCGCGCTGCCCAAGTCTTCCAAAGTGAAGTTGGAAATTTACGATGTCCTGGGCCGTCGCGTCCGCGCGCTGCTGGCGGCGGAAAAGCCGGCCGGCTTTCACGAAGTGAATTGGAACGGCCGCGATGAATCCGGCCGGCCGGTGCCGAGCGGCCTTTATTTCTATAAATTGAGCGCCGGCGAATTTTCTGCAGTCAAAAAGATGAGTATGCTCAAATAAGATCAAATCACTTCTAAGCAACTGACCTGTAAGCTATTGATTTTTAGTAAGCGCCTTTTGGGGTCAGTTGCTTGTAGAAAGACCTACGGCAGTAGTGAAGTGCTGACCGGTCACTACAGCAAAATTACTCTGCAATAGAGCGTTGCAAAAAGTGGCCGATCAGTTGACCTGGTTGGAAACGGCCAAGCCGCCCAGACGGCTCGTCTGGCAGGATGAACTCGACTCGCTGACGGGTGCATCACGCATTTTTAACAGGCGGCCGGAGAGAAGCAAAAGCAATTCTTCCGCCGAAAGCCGCCGAAGTCACCGAGTGTCGCCGAAAATCAAAACAATTTAATTAAAAATTCGGCGATTCTCGGTGTATTCGGCGCATTTCGGCGGAAATTTTAAAACGGACTTTTTCCAAATTTCAAAGGAACGAAATTATGAAACGCCATATTATCGGGTATTTGCCCATCATCACGTTGTTTCTGCTCGGCCATGATGCTGCCGTGGCGCAACCGGGACATTTTAAATTTACGGCGAACACCGGTGAAAATTATGCCATACTCATTCAAGCGGCACGCTTGAACGGCGCCAGTTTGGCAGTGGGTGATGAAGTGGGCGCATTTACCTCGAGCGGCTTGTGTGTCGGCGCAACGATTTTAGCCGATACCACGCAGATTCCCCTGATTGCCTGGGCCGACGAACCCGAAACCCCGAGCGTGGATGGCTACGCGAACGGCGACACGATCCGCTTTCGCTTTTGGGACGCCAGCCAAAGCCTCGAGATCGAAGCCAGGCCGGATTCTTTTTGGGCAGGCAACGGCACGTTTGGCTTTGGCGCCCTGGCCCGAATCAATATGCTCTTTGCCATCGCTGACCTCGGATTGCCGAGTGAAGTGGAGCTGGTTTCGCCATCTGCGGCAGCGGTCATCGAAGCAGACAGCGTGCGATTCGAGTGGCGCAAAAGCGGGCCGGAGGTCGATCATTACTGGTTCGAATTGGCGCAGGATACAAATCGGATAATTATTGACTCAACACTCGCGGATACGACCAAGGTTGTGCGACAGCTTCTCGACCGGCAGATTTATTCATGGAGAGTGAAAGCCCGGAACGCAGCAGGCTGGGGCACATTCAGTGCGCCACGCCAATTTCGCATTGACGTTGGGACGGGCATTCACGCCGCTTCAGAAAATATTCCTCGAGAATTTAGCCTGAGCCAAAATTCTCCCAATCCGTTCAATCCCTCGACCACGCTCAGATATGATCTGCCGCAGCAAGTCGAAATCAAGCTGATGATCTTCGATATGCTCGGCCGACATGTGCGCACGCTGGTGGAGCAACGCCAGCAAGCTGGGCGATATGCGGTCACTTGGGATGGGCGAAATGAGCAAGGCCAGAATGTTGCCAGCGGCGTGTTCTTGTATCAGCTCCGCGTCGCAAATCCCATCAAAGGCGGGACCGGAAATTTTGTGCAGACGCGGCGGATGGCGCTGATTCGGTGAATATTACGCATAATCGACGGTCGGGCTTTGGGAGGGGAGCCCGACCGTGTCGATGTTGAATTTGTTTTCCAGGAAAATAATGTAAGAAAAGTGTAAAATTTTTTGATCAACCAGCAACCGAAGAAAGGGACGAGTTATGAAATCAGTAACTGCTTTTTGCATCTTTGCAACTTTGATGTTGGTCGTTATAGCTCACGCGCAAGAAAGACGCGAAGAAGAGCTTCCCCACAGCGAGAATCGTCTTTTGCATTCACATTTTGAGAGAGATATTGATGTTGCTAACGTGGATTCAAGTGTTTGGCAGCGTTTTCGGCACAAGCGGGGATTTTTGCCACAGCAGAATGAAGCCGGGCTCCCGCTCAAGTGGAGTAATTATCGGCGGCATGATTTTCCACCGGCTCGTCTTGAACCGCAAGCGTTTCTGTCACACCTAAACGATCCTTCTACCCATGCTTCCTTTACTAAGGCCATGCCAACGAGTAGCTTTCTCGGTGAGGTTCATACAACTTGGATGCGTCATTACGCTTCTGGTCGCGCTCCGGCGGTTGACGCCGCGCATGATATGGTGCTTGATCAGGCCGGCAATGTTTATGTGACGGGATACGCTTCGAGTGAGCCGTATGGCCTGGATTATTTTACTATTAAATACAATGTTAGCGGCGACACCATTTGGACCGCCCGTTATAATGGGCCTGGCAATGGTGATGATGTGGCATTTGCCCTCGTTGTGGATGCTGCCGGCAACATTTATGTTACGGGATATAGTGACAGTTCTGATAGAGCTCGGCATTATACCACCATAAAATATAACAATGCCGGAATTGAGCAATGGGTGGCGCGTTACGACGCCCCAGGAAATCACTATAACGAAACGACGGCGCTTGCCGTCGATGCTGCCGGCAATGTCTATGTGACAGGATTCAGTTATGCTGCAGACACGCATTATGACTATGCGACCGTAAAATACAACAGCGCTGGAGCTCAGCAATGGGCAGTCCGCTACAACGGTCCGGCCAATTATGCGGATTATCCAAGGGCGCTTGCCGTTGACCCCGCCGGTAATGTCTACGTCACGGGAAGAAGTCATAGCTCAATTTTATCTGACGATTATGCCACGATTAAATATAACAGCGCCGGGATTGAGCAGTGGGTGGCGCGCTATGATGGTCCAGCAAAGTATTATGATGCAGCTAATGCACTCGTTGTTGATAGGGCCGGCAATGTTTATGTGACAGGATATAGTTATGACTCACGATCATCTATAGATTATGCCACGATAAAATATAATAACGCCGGAAGCCAGCAATGGGTGGCTCGTTACAACGGCCCACAAAACAGCGGTGACGAAGCAACGGCGCTTTACGTTGATGGCGCCGGCAATGTCTACGTAACGGGAAGTAGTGCCGGCTCGAGCAAATTTGGAGATGACGATTACGCTACGATCAAATATACGAACAACGGCATCGAGCAATGGGTTTCCCGCTACAACGGTTTGGGCAAGGATTTGGACGTTGCAACCGCGCTTGCCGTCGATGCCGCCGGCAACGTCTATGTGACGGGATGGAGTCGCGGTTCAGGTGCGTATTCTGATATTGATTATGCCACGATCAAATACAACAACGGTGGCGCGCAGCAATGGGTGGCCCGTTACGACGGCCCAAGCAATAGATGGAATAAGGCCGTCGCTCTTGCCACCGATGCGAGTGGCGCTGTCTTGGTGACCGGATGGAGTGATGGTTCAGGAACGTCTGCCGATTATGCTACCATCAAATACGACAGCACGGGAATCCAGCAATGGGTGGCGCGTTATAGCGGCCGGGGAAGCAGTTTGGATGAAGCAACAGCCCTCATTCTCGATGCCGCCGGCAATCTCTATGTGACAGGCACAGCCACGATTAAATATGATGCGACCGGCATGCAACAATGGGTGACTCGCTATAATGGCCGCGCGACTGCGATAACTGCGGATCGTATGGGCAATGTTTATGTAACTGGGAATAACGGCACGATCAAATATAACTCTTCCGGCGTGCAGCAGTGGTTCGCGCCTTACAACGGTGTTGAAGCCGTTACTCTGGCGGTCGATGCGAGCGGGAATATCTGTATAACAGGATGGAGCCGAGGTTCAAGCAATTCTTATGACTACGCCACCGTGAAGTATAATAGCGCGGGGGTTCAGCAATGGGTAACCCGCTACAACGGACCGGGCAATGATGGGGATTATGCAATAGCGTTAGCCATTGATGCGACTGCGAATGTATACGTCACGGGATATAGTATCGGCGCCGGCTCCTCTTGGGATTACGCGACCATCAAATACAATAGCTCCGGTGTTGAGCAATGGGTGATTCGTTATAACGGTCCCGAAAATGACCGTGATTATGCTCGGGCTCTTGTCCTCGATGCTGCCGGTAATGTATATGTCACGGGATCGAGTTACACCGCTAATACACGTGCTGATTACACCACCATCAAATATAATTCGTCGGGAGTCCAACAATGGGTGACCCGATATAATGGTCCAGACAATTCTTATGACGATGCTGCAGCTCTTGCTGTTGATGCTTCTGGCAATATCTATGTGGCGGGCTCGAGTCCGGGAATATTCTCAAGCGATGATTACGCTACAAGCAAATACAATCACGCGGGTGTCGAGCAATGGGTAGCCAGGTACGACGGCTCGGGATACAGTATTGATCAAGCCAATGCTCTTGCGGTTGATGCAACAGGAAATGTCTATGTGACCGGTTCGAGCGAACGGTTGGATACATATTGGGATTCTGATTACGCCACCATCAAATATAACGGCGCCGGAATTCAGCAATGGGTGTCGCGCTACGACGGACCGGGAAATGGCTGGGATATTCCAGCGGCGCTTGCCGTCGATGTCGTTGGCAATGTCTATGTGGCGGGAAGCAGCGAAGGGGCGGATTGGAATGTTTATTCCACGATCGGATATCAATACTCGACGACATGGAGCATTTACACCACAATCAAGTATAATCCGCTTTCGGTTTCAGTCGACGAGCAAGAGTTTAGCACGCCAAGCACATACGGATTGTCACAAAACTATCCTAATCCCTTCAACCCTTCGACCACCATCAAGTATGAATTGCCCCAACGAGTCGACGTCAAGCTGCAAATCTTCGATATGCTGGGCCAGCACGTACGCACGTTGGTGAATCAATCGCAGCCAGCCGGTCGTTATGTGATCACGTGGGATGGGCGAAATGAAAACGGGCAGCAGGTTGCCAGCGGTGTGTTCTTGTATCAGTTCGGCACGGGGAATTTTGTGCAGACGCGGCGGATGACGTTGGTGAGATAAATCCGGAGTGATCGAGTAATGGAGTGATGAAGTGATGTGGCTTCCAACACTCCATTACTCCAAAAATCCAGCACTCCATTAATCCACAACTCCGATTCTCTGTGTTGACGGTAGCTTGCGCACCACCGCGATGGCTCCGTTACCACCAGCTTGTTGCAGTTGCAGGGCCGCCATTTTTCCACAGCCGGGCTTGTTATTACACGAAAACAATCAGTTGACGCGCCGGCTCTGGCTACACACAAGCTCTCGCAAAAATGGCATCGTTCTTGTTTGAATACGAAATGGCTGTCCCAATCATCAAAAATTTTGCAGAAATCAGGAAAGGATGGGTTCTATGTCGCGTCAAACTATTTTCCCCAAGTCATTTGCATGGTACGTGATGCTCGGCTTGCTGTTTTCGTTGAGCGTCTCTTATAGCGATGACTTTGTCGTTCCAGTGACGGTGACGAACCGCACTGCCCATTATTTGCACCTCTCCATCAATGACAAGTCTTTCACATTCGTCGCACCGGGAAGCGCCGTGCAGACGGAAGTCACAACGGACGGCGTTGCGATTCACGCCGTCTATGCTCCAGGGCAGAGAATATCCGGGAAGTTCACACAGAGTTATCCGACCATCAGAAGGCAGTCCATTCCTTCGAGCAGTTCTTCTTGCCATAACGGGAATGACAGTTGTGAGCAAACAACGGCGCCGAGTGAAGTGCGGACGCCTTTGCCTGTGCAAGTGGAAATTCGCCCGGGCGATTTGCGGTAATGGCCGGATAGATCGTAATCGTAACGCAGACTGCCAGCCTGCGAAGGAGATAAACACCATGTCAACCCGAATGAAGTATCTTGCCATGCTTTTCGCTATTGCATTCACGCCGCCCCAAGACGTCGTCGGACAAGCCGAAAAGCAGTTTCCCTATTTGCGGCTCGGAATCGATGCCGGCTATTTTCAGCCGCAGGGCGCGTGGACGGATCATCGTTATGCGCCGGGCGCCGACCTGTTTCGTGGCAGCGCGACGATCAGGGGAGAGATCGAGCTGCGGATGCGAAAGTGGGGAATTGCGCTCAATGCCGGTTACACGAATCTGGATGCCGGCGCATGGGAAGAATACGCCCGGGCGCGAGGCGACGAAATTGACGCCTCCGCTTCGCTCACGCAGTTCGGCCTCTTGCTCAAGCCTTATCTCAAAACGCGCCACCCACACGTTGTCAAACTGGAATTCGGCTTGATCTACTCTTTGCCTAAGGGCGAAGAGCGATTTGCCGGAAGGCGCTTCGACTACGATTTTCTGAAATCGAGTTTCGGCTTCATGGCGGGCATGGGATATGATCGTTATCTCAGTCAATCCACGGCATTGACGTTTAGGTTCGGCGAGGTATTTGTGCCCGGCGGCGTGCAATATGCCGACGGAGTCAAATACGGACTGAATGGCATGCCGATTACCGTGGGAATTCGATTTGATATGGGCAGTGCGTCCGGCGGCAAAAGCCCGGACGGCGGCCGCTAAAAAGATGAAGCTCACATTTCTTTGCGCGACTTTGATGAAAATTCCAACACAAGAACGGAGGTATGGAGATGAGAAAATTAATAACCATTCTAATCGCCGTAACGATTCTTGCGGTCTGTCATTCAAGTTATGGCCAAGACTCGACTCGTGCGCAAATCAGCGGAGTCGCTGAAGCTTCGCCCGCCAAGTCTGCGTACTTTAATCTGTGGTCGGAAGTGAAGGCGATCACCCCGCAAAATTTGCCGCCCGGCGAAGTGCGCCCCGGCAGCCCGTTAACTTACATCATTCGCTTCTCCAATATCGGCACCGATACGATAGAGAATTTGAAAGTCATCAACTATGCGCCGAATAGACTCTTTGCTTCCGGTTGGTATACCAAGTATGTTCAAGACACAATCGTTTTCCCGCCCGGACCAAGGCCGAACACATCAAAAAGTCTAAAAGATATTGTAACGGTCTATGGCGAAACTTTGCTGGATAGCATTGCTTGGGAATTTGATGTCATTCCTCCTTCGCCCGACACATTTACCGTTCAACTGAAGCTGCAAGTCGCCGATAGTATCTACAGCAGCCTTACTTTGACCAATTTTGTCCGCTTCTTGTATCCTCCGTTCCCCGATCAAAAATCCGTTGACGTGGCATTGCGCTTGGAACCCAAAATAGAGTTTTTCAAACTGGTGAACCCAAACGTTCTTTATCCTGGCGAGATGGGGACCTTTACCATCCGGTATCGCAATGTGGGAGATCGGCCTTCGGATAAAGAAAGCATCGAAGACATTTTACCCATCGGCGTGGAATTCATGAACTTTCTCCCCGGGTCGCACGGGCAAGGTGCGACACAGCGGAATGTAAACCCCAATGATCCCGATACTCTGCTTTGGTCCGACCCTTTCATCCCCAACAATGGAGAGCTCCGCCGGGTGGAGTTCATGTTTCGAGTGAGCAACGATCCGGTTTTACAGCCGGCGAAATATATCACCAACATTGCGACGCGGTTTGCCGGCGGCGTGCCGTTGGATACGGCGCAAGCCAAACTCGCGGTGCTCGGCTTGCCGGATATGGTCAGCGAGCTTCAATCAGTCAATGGCAATCTTATATACTCGCCCGGGGCGCCGATCCCACTGCAAGGCAAAATCAAAAATCTCGGCGGGCCTAATCCCACCACCCCATCATTTGCCGTTTCTTTTTATGCCGTCGATTTGAATCAATCTCCGCCAACCACGATCCCCATTGTCACTTTTCAAGTTTCACTCCCCGATTCTTCCAGCAGCATGATCGTGCCCAACACCGGCCCATATGCTTGGATTCCTCCGGTTGCGCAAGCCGGTTCGAGCACATATATGATTTGCATGAAGGTAGACGCCGATTCTATCGTCACTGAATTTGATGAGACCAACAACGTAAGCTGCGACACCATTCGCGTCGGCATCAGCGCGCTCAGAGTGATTGTGGACCGCGTGACGGCTTATGACACTGCGGGCTTTCGCGGCTATCTGCCCAAGTTTCCGTATCCGATCTTTTCGTACATCAGTATAGCCGACCAGAATGATTTCCCGGTTCGCGGCTTGGCGGACTCGCTCAAGTTTATCGGCCGAGGTGACACAACCGACTCCGGCGCGCTGCTCGATTCGATTTGGATGCCCCTGTTGGAATATCACCAAGAAAATCGCAGCCTTCCGGCGCAACCGAACATTTACTCGACTTTTCCGCAGTTCGAGCTTACCGAAGTGACGGCCAGCAGCAGCGAAGGCATATCTGTGGCTTTGGTGCTGGATGAAAGCGGCAGCATGAGCGGGAGCTTTCAAGAGGCCCGCGCCGCAGTCAAAATTTTTATCGGAAGGATGAGCCCGCAGGATCAAGCAGCGGTGATCAAATTTGGGTCTCAGGTAGTCGTTAAACAGCCATTGACCAACGACACCAATGCTCTGATCAACGCTATCGACTCTGAATTTCTAGGCGGCGGCACTGCGCTCTACGATGCGATTTACCAGGGGGTCGCGTTGGTTACGAAAGCCTCCGGGCGGAAAGCCGTGCTGGTTTACACCGATGGCGTTGATGGGGCCAGTAATTTGTCATTGGAGGAAGCCATTGCTTATGCCAGAGCCGAGGGCGTCCCGGTTTATACGTTGGGCTTTGGCGGCGCCAATCGCGCTTTGCTTCAGCAGATTGCCGATCAAACCGGCGGCTTATTTCAATATGTCGAGGATGCGAGCCAGGGCGGCAGTTTTTACGCTTTTCTCTCCCGCTTGTGGAAGAGTTATTATATCCTCGCCCATGCGAGCACGGACCCGGCGCCCGACGGCACTTGGCGCGTGGTGGATGTCAGCGTGAATTATCTTGGCTTCACTGCCAGCGATACCGGCCTCTATCGCGCTCCGCTTGCTAATCTTGATTTGTTTGTCACGCAACAGAGCTTTCCCGAATTGGTTCAGGACGGCCGCAAATTTGTTAAAGCCGGGGAAATAGTTCCTTTCACGATTTCATACGGGAATCTCGGCGCGATCGGGGGCGCGCAGGTTGAAATTATCATGCAGTTGCATCCGTTGCTGATTGCTCCCACGGATTCCGTGGATTTTGATCCACGCCCCCCGGATGTGAACACCAACGGCCGCTTGGTTTGGCGAATCGACAACGTGGCCGCGCAACAAAGCGGCGCGATTGGTTTCAAAGCCACCGTCAACCGCGCTAACTATCCGCCCCTCGAAACGATGCTGATCGACTCCGTCAGCATTCGCAGCGCGAACCCCGGTTTTGAAACGAATCTTGCCAACAATCTAGCCCTCGACACGCTTTACACTCTTGCTGCGCAACCGGAATATGATCTGCGGCTTAGGTTTCTGGGAAATAGCATCTGCACGATCGGCCCGAACGCCTCGGAAATTTATCAACTCGAAGTTGAAAACGATTCGACGTTTCGGGTTGACAACGTTGTAGTGGAGTTGAACATCGGTGGTGACATGCCGTCAGGCTCTTACGAAATATTCGACGTTCGCGATAACTTCACTCAACTCACGCCAATGCGTTGGCAGCTCGAGTCCTTGCTCCCCGGGCAAAAAGACACGCTTTCTTTTAAAGTAGAGTACGGCGGATTCGAAGCTTCCGATTGGGGAAAACGCGCGAGCTTCGTTGCTCAAGTCGATACGTTGCCCAATGGCCAGCGTGATCAAAATCCGCTGGACAATATTGCTCGTTGGGAGTGCCTCGCGGAGTTTCCAATCGCGCTTGTTTTGGATGCTTTTCCGCCGAATGACAAACAAACAAAATTCGACGTTCTTGAAAAGTATCGCTTGATCGTCAAGAATAACTCTCCGGTTTCAGTTCGGGACCTCACGTTGCACCTCAAGTTGGATCCTCTGAATGCCGCAACCCCTCCTCAGCAGATTGACCTTGCCAACGTCAGCGGCTTGGATACGAGTTGGGTGATTCCCTTGCTGCCACCCAACGGCACGGACACGACAACAGTAGAAGCCAAAATTTTGCCCGCAAGTCCGCCGGGTATTTATGGCTTCAAGATGACGGCGTGGGTCGATACTCTCTTGGGAGAGAGCGATGTCACTGATAACCGACGGGAATGGAACACTACGGTGAACCATGATCCGAAATATGATGTTCGGCTCACGTTCTTGGGCGATTCGGCCAAAACGGTTTGCGTGAATACGCAAAAACGATACGTGCTCGAAATTACAAACCTCTCCACCGAGCGCGTTGACAGCGTGCGACTGGTGTTGGATATCGATGATAATCTGATCGATGATTGTTACACCATCATCGACGGAGGTGGAGCTAGTATCTCATCGAACGAGCACCTGGAATGGCGCATTGCGCTGGATGCCGCTGCAACGGTGCCGCTCGCCATCACGATTTTGTACGACAAGATCAAGTATGCAGATTTGCAAAAGAGCATCAAGTTCGCGGCGAAAGTTGACACCGTTTTTCGCCAACTGAAGGATCAGAATCCTGCCGACAACATCACGAATTGGGTGCGTACAAAAGAGTGTTCCATCGATCTCGCGCTTGATTCCACACCGGAAAACAAGCGCACGTTGACGCGGTTTGGCGAGTTGAAGCCGTATCAACTCACAGTAAGGAATTCCTCAGACCTCGATCTCTCCAATCTTATCTTGCATCTTGAGTTGAGAGCCCATAACGCTGCCACAGACCCCAACAAAATTGCGATTGTGGGCGTGAGCGGCCGCAAGACGAGCTGGACGATTGATTCGCTGGCCTCTCAAGACAGCGTCACATACCCATTCGAGGTCAGTTTCGATTCACACGATGATCCCGGCATCTATGGCTTCGACATTGTGGCGTGGGTCGATACCCTCGCCGGCGAAAAAGATTCAACCGACAACCGCCGCGAATGGACAACCACGGTGAACTACGATCCCAAGTTTGACCTACGCCTCACATTTTTGGGCGATTCGGCCAAATCGGTTTGCGCGAACACGGAAGAACGATACGAGTTCGAAATCACGAACCTCTCCACCGAGCGTGTTGACAGCTTACTACTGGAGTTAACCATCGATGATGACGCGTCGCCTGGCGACTTATGTTACACCATCATCGACAGCGGGCGCGCCGGCATAGGACCGAACGGGCAATTGCAATGGCGCATTGGTCCACTGGATTCAGGCGCAAAGGTGCAGCGCGCTATAGTGATTTCGTATGGCGGGATCAAGTACATTAACTTGGGGCAAAGCATCAAGTTCGTGGCAGAGGTTGATACCGCCTTTCGCAAATTGCCGGATCAAAATCTCGCCGACAACACGGTAAGGTGGGAGCGCATCAAAGAATGCCCCATTGATCTCGTGCTTGATGAACCTACGCCCGGGAATGAGCGCCCGCAGGCGAATTTTGATGTCCCCCAACAGTATAGCTTTATCGTGAGAAATGCTTCGGCTGTGCGTTTACCCCCAACGATGCTGCACGTCAAGTTGGAGGCTCGGCCAGGAACCCACCGCAAATACATTAAGATCGATTCTCTCTTGACGAGTTGGCAGATTCGCTCGCTGGCGCCCAATGACACGGCCGCCCGAAATCTCACAGTCACCATCCTGACACCTGATGATTCTGGTACGTATGGTTTCACTATGGTGGCCTGGGTCGATACCTTGGCGCACGAGCGTGAGCGCAGCAACAATCGCCGGGAGTGGCAAACCACCGCCTCAGCCGCGGCCAAGCTACGTATGACGCCGATTGATTTGGCGCCAACGCAATTTAGTTACGCCCAAGTGTTGAACTATTCCTTCCGCTATAAAAATGAAGGTAACTTCATCGCGCGTGATGTCACCTTGACGGTGAAGATACCCGAGGCCACAACCTATGTGGAGGGATGGGCAACAGGCGCTAATGGTCAAGTCAAATTGATGCCCAATGAAAGCGCGGCGTTGGGCGATTTGCCGCCGGACTCCAGAGGCACGGCGACAGTACGGTTGCGTGTGTTCGATCTTGAAGACGTGCTGGACAAATATCGTGGCCAAACTTCCGTCAAGCTCGTGTTTGAAGCGAAGTTGAGATCACAGAATGCCGACTCAGTCTCACAGTCACGCACGGATGTTCTGGAGATCCGACCGCTCGCCGAGGCGTTTTATCTCAGCCACAATCTCTTCCGGCCGGGGCAGGACAACGCGGTGGAGCTTTACATCGATGTGACCGAAAACACCGCGGTGCGCTTCAAAATTTACAACCTTGCCGGCGAATTGATGCGGAGCTTTTCACCGCAGCAGGTGCGCATCGGCGGCCGCGTCAGCGCGCTTTGGGATGGCCGCAACGATCGCGGCGATTATGTCGGCAGCGGGCTGTACATCGTCTTCGCCGAGGTGGATTACAAGCGCGAGCGTCCCTCGCGGCGGCTGGTGGTAGTGAGATAAGTTTGTCGTGATGCCTTCAGGCATTCAATCTTTGTCTACAGCAATCATCTTGAATTGCAAAAAGATTCCTGCGGAATGACAAGGGCTTAAATTTGAAGCGGAGAACAAAAGAGGCAGTTATGAAACGAATATCAATCATGATCATGCTGTTGGCATGTTATACCAGCAACGCCTTCAGCCAAAAGATCGGCGTGAATACCGCGCAATTCTTGAAGCTGGCGCCCAATGCCCGGCCAGCGGGGATGGGCAATGCTTTCACCGGACTTGCGGACGATGTTTACGCCATATATTGGAACCCCGGCGGCCTCGGCTTTCTGCAGCGCTACGAGTTGGGCATTTCCGGGCAAAAACTTTTTGGCGGACTGTTGCACTTCAGCGCAATGGGCATTCATACCCGGCCCATGTTGCGCTCGGAGCGTGTGGCCTTCGGCCTCGGCTTGATTTATCTCGGCGCTTCGGAGGCGATTCAAAGCACCGAGAATCAAAAACAAGCGGCGGTCAACGGCATCAGCAATTACGCGCTCATCGTGCCGCTGGGTTATCGCCTCGACCCGATTTCCGAAAATTTTTCCGTCGGGTTGAATTACAAGCTGGTGCGCGCGACGCTGGCAAATTTTTCCGCCACCGGACACGGCCTCGATCTTGGCGCATTATGGCAGCTTGCCATTTCCGATGACTATGAGCTTTCTCTCGGCGCGGTGCTCCAAAATATCACGCTCGTTCCCATGAAGTTCGAGCACATTCCGGAAAACCTGCCCGCCTCAGCACGCGCCGGCGCGGCATTGAAAATCCTACTGGGAGAGCAGCATCTTGTCAATTTGGTTTATGATGCCGTCAAACCGCTTGACAACACGCTGAAGCACCATTTCGGCTTCGAGTATTTGTGGCGGTTCAGCGCGGTTCACAAGCTGGCGCTGCGCGGCGGCTATCGCGTGAATGACCACGATCTCGGTGATTTCACTTTTTCGCTGGGTTATGGACTCAATCTTATGCAGGTGGATTATGCCTTCAACAACTACGATCCGAATGTGCTCGGCAGCGCCAATCTCGCCGGTTTTTCTCTGCGCAGCAGCTCGCTGGAGCCGTTCCTGCGTTTGTTGCCAAAACACAACACCGAGTTGGCGCAAAAGGAGATCGTCGAGCTGACGTGGGAGCAGGCTGAAGATGAAATTTCGCCGTTCCTGAATTATTTGGTGGTGCTCGATACCGATGCCGAAAAAGTTTTGCAATGGGCCGACAAAGGCCGCGTGCGCAAAACTCTGCGCGAGGCGGAAAAGAACCCCAAGCTTTTGGATCCGGCAGAGCTGAGCAGGCATCTGAATGTGCTGCACGCGCAGATCGTACACAATGCGCGGCGCTCTTCCTTCGTCGATACCAACACGGTGACGAAGCAATTTCACTGGGCCGTCATCGCCGCCAACAATCGCTATCAAATGCAAATCGCCGGCCCCCAAAATTTTGGCAGTTTCAAAAATGCTAAAGCGCCCGACTTTTTGCCGCTCACGCTCGCGCACGAGCCTTACGATCGCCTGGATGAAAGCGCGTCGCAAGGCCGTTTAACCGGAGCGGTGCGCACCTTCGGTTTCAATGCCAAACTGTATCATGTGAAAATTTTCGATGACAGCGAAGGCGGCAGATTGATTGGCGCGGCGGAGATTCGCCCCAATCCGAAAGTTCGCAGCCAGATGGATTCGTTTGCCGTGGCGTGGCAAACCTCGTCTCGAATCAGCACACACAACTTGCGCGTGGTGGCGGATGCCGATCAGCAACAACCGGAATTGGACGAGAGCAACAACGTTTTGCGCGCTGCCGTCGCCTCCATTCCCAAAGGCTTCGTGCAAACGCCGGACACGATTTGGGTCGAGCTGCGCGACTACGAGAGCATCGAGCTGCCGACGCTGGTCTACGTTTTCTTCGAGCCAAAGCGCGCCGAATTTTCGCGGAATGCGGTGAAGCACAACGACGAGCTGCACCCGGATTCCCTTTTGGCGCTGCTGGCGCAACGCCTGCGGAGCAATTATCCGCGCCTCGACATCACCGTGCAAGGCTTCTATAGCCCGCGCTCCGAAAGCGAGATCGTCAACGGCCGCGCTTTGGCGCGCGAGCGCGAACAGAGAGTGATCGACAAGCTCGTGGCTTTCGGCGTGCATGCCGATCAAATTTTGCCGATCGATCCAGCCAAATATAAAGAAAGCAAGCCGCTCGCCTACTCGTACTCTCCCAATGTGGAAGCCTCGGAGCCGGCGATGGTCGAAGAGGAAAATCGCCGCGTCGAGATTCGGGTTTCCCGCGCCTACAAAACCGCCGAGAGTTTGGAAAACGAGAAGCTGTTGTTTCGGCCCAAACATATTGCGTTGCTCGAAAGCGAGAAAATTTCCCATCAAGTGTTTTTCTCGCCGCGGCTCGCTTCCGGAAGGGAGATCGCCCGGCTGCGGCTCGAAGTGCGTGCCAATCCGGATGATCCGTTCCCGATTTTTGTCGAGGAAGTTCGCAGCCCGGCGCTCGTTGCGGACAGCCTGATGGTGTGGAACTGCCGGATCGGAACCGGCAACGGTAATCCGCTGGTGGCGTTCAATCGCGAGTACAGCTTTCACCTTGTGCTCACCGATACCGCCGGGCAGACTTACGTCTCAGCGCCGCGGCGTTTTCATCTCGCCAAATCCGCGAGCGTCATCGAACGCCGCATTTTTGCGCTGGCCGAATTTGACAAGGCCACGCCGCTGCACGAGTTTTATCTGAAGTATCTCGAAGACGTGGAGAACACCTTGCGCGAAAATCCGCATTTGCGCGTGCGGCTCACGGGCCATACCGATGCCATCGGCAAAGCGGATTACAACGGGTGGCTCTCCGCCCGTCGCGCCGCAGAATTGGCCAAAAGCTTGAGCGAAATCGTGCGCCAGGATGTTCGGATTGACAAAAGCCAAATGGAAGACTTGCTGGCCCGCATCGAAACGCCGGTGGAGTTTGATAAACAAGACACCGTGACGTGGCAAAAGCATGGCGCCGGCGAACATGCGCCGTTGGCTGCGAGCGGCCGCATTTTCGGCGACAACTCGCGGCCACAGGGGCGGCTGTTGAATCGCCGCATCGAGATCGAACTGGTCGACCGCACGCAGCGCCGGGGCGAAGTCGCTTTGCCCATCGTGCAGCAGCTCGTCTTCCCGGCGGAAATGTTGCGCACCGGCATTTCCAACGACATCGCAGCAGTCGCGTTTGAGGACTCCATTATTTGGCTGGGAACAGCGCGCGGCCTGATCAAATGGCTGCCCAAGCAAAATCAGTTCACACCACTTTTGCCTCCAGGTCGAACCGCGCCGCAAGTGACCTGCCTGCTCGTGGATTCCAGAAAGAAAACATTGTGGGTGGGAACGACTTCGGGTTTGTATGCCGTGCAACGCGACACGAGCTGGACGTTCTACGAAGCCGGGCCGCAAAGCCTCACCGGCAGCCGCGTCAACGACCTGCAACTGGATGATCCCGCCCGGGCGGGACTGTTGATCGCGACAAACGAGGGCATCCAGGCTTTTGACGGCAAAACTTTTTCTCAAATCGGCGCACCGGCCGCCGGCTTGGAGGAGCGTTACGTCAATCGTCTTTATCGTGATGACGATGGCAAGCTGTGGGCGTGTACGCGCCGAGGGGTTTATTCGCAGTCGGGTGCGCGCTGGCAGCTTTATCAACCCGAAGCCGAAGGCACGGATGGCTTGGCTTTCGACGAGGTGCGCAGCATGTTGATCGACAAGGCCGGCCGGTTTTGGTTTGCCACTTCGCGCGGCGTGCGCTTGCTCGCCAACCAACGTTGGCATAACTTCGATCTCACACATGGCTTGCCGAGCCTGAACGTGACCGACTTGCACGGCGATGATTTGGGCCGGATTTGGTGCGCGACGGATCGAGGCATTGCCTTGCTCGAATCTTCAACAGAAATGAAAGAACCCTCCGATCTCTTGTGGCTGGCTTTTGACAACAACACAGGATTGGTGAGCGATAGCGTGACGCACTTGCTCGTTGATGCGAACAAACGCCTCTATATTTGCACACGCGGTGGCTTGAATGTTGTTTCTGCTACAGCCGCATTGCACGGGGGCAATTGATGTACTTATCCAAGAGCGTGGCTGAAAAGTGGGTCTTATTGAGGTCATTGGGAGTGTCATACCACCCCAGGCAGTTTTTTCTGAGAGCGTGTTTGGAAAGTCACTGACCGGTCACTTTTACGTACAAAAAGTTCTACAGTTCAACCACTTTAAGTGACCGGTCAGTCTCATTTTTTACTTTTTAAACACTCTCTGATAGAAGCAAGTGTCATTGCGCTCGAAGTGAAGCAATCTCATCATTCCGAGGGGATTGCTTCACTCGCGATGACTGTTGTCCACCGATTTGAGGCATTCCGTCATGCGGTAAGCCCTCAGTTATTGGTGGACGACTACTACATTGTCATGCTGGAAGCATCTTTTTACGATCAAGCACTGTGCTGGATTGAAAAAAGATTCCTCCAGAATGACATTTTCTCCACCCGGAATCTGAGGCATCCCCGATTTGCTGGAAATTTCACTTGCGGAAATGGCGGCAAGATACTATTTTTCAATTGAAACAATGATGGAGAAATGGACATGAAACAAAGCAGGCCATTAGATACTTCGCCAGAGGTTGAACGCATACAAAATGAAATTTTCCGAAAGATGACGCCAGCAAAACGTTTACAGTTGGCTATTGGTTAACGCAAACTTCCCGTAAATTGCTCGCCGCTGGAGTACGTCGTCGCCATCCCGAATATAATGACGAACAAGTTCGTTTGGCTTCGATTCGTTTAGCAATACCGGAAAAGTTATTTCTTGATGCTTATCCTCATGCGAAAGATATTGTGCCATGATTCCCGAAGAGGTACTCAAGATTGTCGCAGAGAAGCTGGAAATTTGTGGCATTGCTTACATGATTGTTGGTTCATTTGCGAGCAACGTTCATGGCAAGCCTCGTACGACGCACGATGCCGGCATGGTTATTGAAATTGATGAACCGCGTCTTGAAAAGCTTGTGCAAGCTTTGGGTTTGGATCTTGCTTATCTTCGCCACTGGGCCGCTGATTTGCAAATAGAAAATCTGCTGAGCCAACTTTTAGAACAAATCAAAAGCATTTCGTAGCGCGCTTCAGCGTGCTTCCGCATTTTAGCGCGGCGTCTTTAGACCCGCGCGATATTCAAAAAAACACTCCCACCCCCACCGTCGGCACGTGCAAAACTTCGTAAAGCTTGCTGAACGGAAAATACAGCACGTCGTAATCGACGAGAATCGCCAGCCGGTTGCGCTGGAGATAAAACTCGGCTTGCGCTCCTCCCAGGAAATTGACCTTCCACTCTTTGAACTTGACGCCGATCAAATCCGTCGCCGTAATTCTATATCCGCCGGCGCCGAGATTGATGCTAAAAAATAATTTGTCAAGGTGAATCAAGTTATACTGAAACTGCGCGCCGAGGTTGTAAACATCGGCCTTGATGCGATTGCCGTCCCCTTGCGTGTATTCGTCGAAAACGTATAAGCCGGAGAGCTTCAGTTGTCGCAGCCGGGACAACTGATAAGCATAATTCACCTTGTAGGTTCGTCCGTACGCCGCGGCCAGCGAGCTCGAATGGATGGTATGGTAATAATATGAATCCTGCGCCAACAGGCCCGCGGGCACTAACAAAATAAACAGCAACAGAGTTTTTTTCATGGCTGATTCCGCTGGTTAAAAGAGATTGATTTACCGCACCAAATCACAGGCCGGTTCGTTAAAATGTCGTTACGGCAATCCCGCCGGAATCACTTTCTCCGCCAGGGTGGTCAGGCCGCGATTGTTCGTCACCTCGAGCGATATCCGGTAATTGGCCGGTGACGTTAAAAGCGTCGAGACGGAATCTTGAGGAAAAATCTGTTGCGCGCTGGTGGTGACATTGGTGATGGTAATACGATACGCGCTGATACTCCCACCGGGATGAGGATCGTACGAATCCCTGCCGCTGACTGTCAGCCGCAACGGGATGGGGCCGCCGGCTTCCGGGGTGATTTTAAGCACGGCGATGGGCGGCGTGGAAACACGCACCACTACATTCGTCGTGTCCGCCAAGCCCAAATTGTCTTTGACGATCAGCATCACTTGATAATTGGCGTCATTTCTATAAGTGTGCTTGCCGGCAGCGTTTCGTGAAGTCTCGCCGTCACCGAAGAGAATTTCATAGGAAGAAATCGTTCCATCCGGGTCGAAGCTGCCCGTGGCCGTGTAGTCGATATCCAACGGCACTTTTCCGCTCGTCGGCGTGATCCGCAATGCGGCTTGCGGCGGCTGGTTGTTGGTGGTCACGAATTGCTCGACGCTGTCGATTTTGCTCTCGTTATCAATGGCGCGCAAACGCACGCGGTATTGGCCGGCTTGCAGATATTTGTGGGTAATGAGCGAATTGTTTAACACCGTCTCCGCCTTTGAATTATCACCGAATGTCCAGATGAATCTTGTGATCGTGCCGTCACGGTCAATGCTGAGGCTCGGATTAAACTCGACTTCGTACGGATTGGTTTGATTGAGCAAGCGCACCGTAAAAGCCGGCAAGGGCGCCAGATTTACGAAGACGGTGGCAGAAGCTTGCGCGGTCGCCGAAAGCTTCACGCCGTCAAAAAGCTGCAAGCGCAATTGAATCAACCCGGGTGCGTCCGGCGTAAAGAGCAAATCGTCGCTGAACGTTCCCGGCGCTTCGTCGAACGTGAGGCCGTCGGCGGCCGGCTTGCTGAATTTATCATGGCTGATTTTGCCGCTGCCGCTCTCGAACGAAAAGCGTGCTTGCAATTTTCTCGTATCGGAGCTGCTAAACTCCCGGTCTTCATACTGCAATTGCAGCCTAAAGGTTTTTCCTGGCTTGAATCGCAAAGAATCCGCGAAAGTATTTGAAGGCAACTCAGGATCCGACCTAAAACGGAAAACGGAGATCAGCGGCTGATTGTTTTGGGCCGAAAATGGATCTTTGTGTTTTTCGCAAGCAACGATCAACACCCCGATCAAGGCGGTTGCGGCACTCAGCAAAAACCAAACGAAGCGTTTCATTTTTTCACTTTCCTGTTTGACGGAAGCCGCTAAAAAATGTTGTTGATCAACGCATAAAATTCCAGGCCGTCTTCCAGCGTGGCGATTTCGTCGTTGAACGGATTGACGTCCGACTGGTTGAGATAACGGCCGACGACCGGCACGCCGGCGGCGGCGCTTTTCAGTTCTTCCACGACGATTTGCCTGGCTTTCGCATCGAGCGGCGAGTACGCAATGCCCGGCAAAGATTTCAAATCATACGCCCGGCCGCTGCACGTGTAGGTAGTGCCTTGGATGCGAAGCTCGCGAAAATCGATCTGCACGCGATTGTTCTGCAGATTGCACGTGCCCAACAAAGTCGCGCGCCGGGGAATCGTGAAATTGCCCCACACTTCATCTTTCATCACACGCGCCTCCACCAAGCTGCCGTTGGTCACCGGCGTCTTCTCCGGCAAAATCACTTTGATGCGAGCCGAGTGCAAGCCGGCGTAGCCGCCGATCGTGCTCGTGGATTGCTGTTGATTGAGCGAGCTGACCACGATCATGTCACCGCCACCATTGCCACTGCCGGGTAAATACGGGGTTGGACTCGAGCTCGGCGGCGCGGCGTACTCGCGAGCCGGCGTTGCGACGCTTCTCTCCGGTTGCGAAACCGATCTCGGCTCAGCCGGAGTCGGCGAAGAAACAACATTACTGCTCGGCAAAGCTGGACGGCTGAACGGGATGGTGTCCACTTTGACGATCTGGTAATCCAGGCTGCGCGGGGGCGGCGTTTTTTGCATGGCGAACGGCCCCGGCTTTTTGCGGCTCGACGCCGTCTCGCGTTGCGCGAGCAAAATAAAAAACACGAAGATCACGAACGCCGCGATGATGCCCAGCATCAGCATCTGCGGCTTTGTACGTTTGCGGCCATTGATAACGTCATAGATAAAATCAATAATGTGCATAATAGAATGCTTCTCCTAATTTTGGCAATTGGCTTTACTGAACGTACGACCCCGGCACGGCCAATGTCAACACGCGCCGGCCGCTCTCCTCGTCGCATTTGATCTCGATCGTGCTCTTGTCGGAGAAACCCTGCTTGTTGAAAACGAAGAGCATGCGGCCCGAGGTATCCGGCTTGATCGAAGGGCTGTAAAAATCGCTCACCGGCTCGATCTCGGTTTCTTTGACCTTCTTCTTGAACACCAGCAGCGAGCGAATCTGATCAATGAGCTTGAAGCGCACGAAGCCGATATCGTAAGGAATCTTCGAGTTGTTGACGATGGTGCAGATCATGTAGAGCTTGTCTTCAATTTGCACCAAGTGGTCGAGCGCCAAAATCACGTCCGAGTTTTTGACACTGTAGGTATAGCGCCGCGGCGTTTTTAAATATGAGGACAAAACCGTCCGGGCTTTAGGGCTGATGGTCTCGAACTCTTTGCCTTTGAGCGCGGTGCCGTTCTTCGAATTCAAATCAACGTGATGGCGCGCGCCATCGGTGGCGCTTTTATCGGGCGCCGGCAATGGCGTGGCCGGCAAGCCCGGGGCGGGTGCAGTGGGCAGCAGTCGAATTTCCAAATCCGGCGTTGCCGAGACTTGCAGCACCAAGTTGTACGTGTTCATCCCGGCCTTGATGAACATGTTGGTCGCGCCGCTGCTGACCACCGGCTTGACGAGAACGTAGTTGCCGGAGCTTTGCACGGTGAATTGCTGCGAGTTGCCGACCGTAACCAATTCCGGCGGCGTGGGGCAGACGATCACCGTGGCATAGCCCGGCTTGACGCGGACGACTTTCTGCTGGCGCGCCTCGGCGCGCGCGATGACCACAAGAGCAGCGGCGGCGAAAAAGAAGAGGAATTTTTTCATGCGTTTTTATAGTTAATGATGCGCAGTCCAAAAGGATTATCTTGCGTTCTCGGCACGACGATGATTTCCAGAACGAACTTTATCGCCACCGGCGGCGCGCCGGGAACGAGCTGGCGGCCGGCGACGCTGACCTGAAAAGGATCTCCTTCCTGCACTTGAATTTCAGCAATCTCGAACTGAATGTTGCCCACGGTGCTTTGCACGATTTGGGGAATGTTTGAATTTTTTATGCCGTCGTACATAAAATACTCGAGTTCGGTGGTGCACATCTTCATCGCTATTTTGAAACGCTCGTTGAAATTTTCACGATTGTATTCCAAAAAGCTTTTGGCAAACTCGTGAGTGAATTTCCGCACCTCGGGCACGGAGCGCGTTTCCTGCGCCGGCTCGGTGGCGTAAGCATAGCCATCTTTGACGACGTAGGTTTCCGCCGGCCGGGTGAAGCCGCGAAAGCTCAAATACGCCAGGACGATATTGACCACGACCAGAATCGTCACTAGCCGTTTGAGAAAAATATTGCTCTTGACCAGCTCGCCGTAAAATTCGTAGTATTCGGGTTTGTCTTTCATATTTGCTCCGCTGATGATAAATCATCAGGCTAAAATATGGAAGACGGCTAAAGCCGCCTATTTTAGTTTTAGCCCCATTTATGGGGCTTTCATTTCTTAGCTGCGGGATTCATTCCGCAGCGATCATCCCCCAGCTAGCTATTCACATTCGCCGCCGGTTGCACCGAGCCGCCAAACGGCCAGTTCGCCATCGGCGTTTCCGCGCGCGCCAGCGAATCGGCCGCCGTATTTGCTGCTGTTGCGGCCGGGCTGGCGGAAAGCGCCCGCGCGCCGGAAATGATGGTGCTCGCCGTCGTCGAAGTGACATTTTGAGTCACATTCGACGAGTACGATTTCAAACGTTTCCACACGGTTGAGACCACCACCCCGGCGGTGATGCCGGTGCCATAAGTTCCCATATCCGCGCTTGCGTTAGCCAGCCTGAAAAATCCCGCCGAGACTTTCGGAATCAGAATGATCGTAATCGTGACGATCACGCCGAGAATGAACGAATCCCACAAGATGCTCTTGTCGCCGTTCTGCACTGCCGTTTGAAACGCCGGCGAAGTCGTCAGGGTCTTGACCAGCCGAAAAAGAATCGCCGCCAGCACCGACCAGAAATTCACCGCGCAAAAATTGGCCAGCCAGATTTTGAACATATCGTGAAAAGTCGGAAACAGCGACAGCACGATCGCCAGCGGCCCGAGCAGATAAAAAAAGATTTGCACGATTACCTGCACGATCACGAAGATTTCATAAACCACCATCACCAGCATATAAGAAAGCGAAGACAGCGTTTCGAGGCTCATTAAATTGAACACCGACAGCCGCAAGCCGCTGCCGTCCTCGTTGGCGAAAAAAGTGCCGAGATATTCGGTCATGATGTTGCCGCCGTTGTCCAAATCGAAGATGGCGCGCGACAGCAGCACGAAAATCTTCCCCAGCCAGACCGCCCATAAGCGATACGTCGCCAGCCCGATCGCCGAGAACACCACGAAAAAGAGGCGATACATGGTATCGTCACTCTCTTTGGCGCTCAGCTTGAACACCATCGAAAGAAAATACACCACCACGCCCAGAGTCAAAAAGATCGTCGCAATGCGGACGATCTCGTTGACCGTTTGGTGTACCGAGTTGAAGAAAGTCGGGCTGAAGAAAATTTCTAACATAGACTCGATCCTCGATCCTCGATCCTTGATGCTTGATGCTGGATGTTTGATGCTGGATACTTGCTCCTTGATCCTATCCTACTTCTGACTCCGATTGACGGAGTTAGTACGGCAAGTAACCCCGTCATGGCGGGGTCATCGTGGAACGATCTTTTTTGTTATCAAGCACAGTGCTTGTATTGAAAAAGATTCTTCCAGAATGACACGTTACTTGGAAGCATCCAGGATCCAGCATCCAGAACTCACTCCACCGCCGCCGTTGAAATATCAAAAAAGCCGTATCGTATCTTCGAAGTTTTATTCACGTGATTCTGCATTGCCTTCCAATTTGCCTTCGAGCGCAGCATGTCCATCTTTTGGTCGAACATATTCAGCTCAGTGTTGTGCGCATCTTGCGCGAGTTTGAGGTATTTCTCGTAATAAGAATTTGACATCTCCCGCAGCTTGACGCTCTCCAACAACAATTGCGTGCGCTCCGCCTCGGTATATTTGTTGCGCGAATCTTTCACCTGCCGGTACAACTCCACCGCCATCGAGTCATAAGTTTTCGCCATCTGTTGGCTGCGCAGAGACTGTTCGAACAGCGCTTTCGAGAAAGCTTCCTGGCCAATCATGGCATTTTCTCTTCTCTTCTCGGCATCTTTGGGCGCCTCCTCGTCCTGTGTCGACACCGCAAAGCTCTCGTAAGTTCGCCGCAGCTCGTCGGCGTTGCTCAACAGCGCTTGCGTATCCATCGCCGAGCGATTGATATCCTGTGCCGTGCCGGGAAGCCAGTAATTCAAACGATCGGCATTGAGAATGAAATTGGAGACCGCAAACGAGTTGTTGACGCGCATGTTGTCGATCGCCTTGAAATCCCGATACAGGCTTTGCGTAAACTCGACGTCCTGCCGCATCAGCGTATAGGTGTCATAAAATTGCTTGAGCTGCTGCACCAGTTTCGCGGTCTGCAAACGCTGCTGCTCCAATCCCAACTGGTGCTTGAACGAAATTTCCCGCAGCACGTTGATGATCATCCCGCCTTGCGGGTCGATGAACTGCGCCCTTGTTGGAACGGCAAACAGCAAAAGGCAAACGGCAAAAAGCAAGTGGCTTCGACCATTCCTTGAATCGTTCCAAAGGAAAATCGGAGCGAATGACAATTTTAAAATTGCTTTTTTCTTTTTGCTTTTTTCTTTTTGCTTTTTCTCAGAGTAGGTACGGTGAAAGCTCATGCTCTTTCTCCTTCTCTCTGGCAATTTCGGTGATCGCCTTCAACAAGTTCCCGTTCTTTTTGTCCAGCATCTCCTCCAGCCAGTTGTTCTCCTGCCGGTTCGTCGTAAAGAGATAATGGTCGAAGATGCTCATATCGACTTTGAGCACGGTCATGCGGCCGTCGCGGTCGAGAAAAAATTCTCCTCTTTGTAAGCTTGAAATGAGCGCGAGTTCCCGCTCCCCGTAGCCGAAGGCGCGGCTGAGCGATTCCATCTGCTTTGGCTTGTGCGCCAGAATGAAATGGTTCAGCGCATTGTCTTTGATCGGCGTCGAGAAACTGACTTTCTCGATATCCTCAATCGACTGCGAGATCGCGAAGATGCCGGCGCCCATTTTGCGCGCCGTGCGAAAAAGCTCCACTACGAGATGGCCGATGGTGCTGTTGTCGCCGAGCACCTTCCATAGCTCGTCGGCGAAAATCACTTTGTTGTGTGAGATGTTGCGCTCCATCAGCTCCCACAGCAGGCCGGTGATGATGATGGCAATGATGCCCTGCAAATCCGGATGCGACTCCAGGCCTTTGAGATCGAAGCAGACGAGATCTTCGCGGATGTCGATCATTTCATCGGCGCACAGAAAGCGACTGTACTCGCCGTGCGTGTACATGTACATTTTGCGCGCCAGCAGCTTCACGTCAACGTATCCCTCCGGGTCCACCTGTTGCGCAAAGAAATCCACGAACGTTTTCAAATTGCGCGGGCCGCGATATTCTTCGACGTATTTCTCCAAAGCTTTGCTGATGAATGCCTGCTCGACTTTGGAGATCGAGGTTTGCTCGCGCTCCAAAATCAATTTTTCTATAAACGCGCGCAGAAAGAGCTGCTTTTTGGTATCGAAATTCTGGCCGATGAGCGCGAACGGATTGAGCGGAATCGGCTCGTCGATATTCAACTCGATGTAACGGCCTTTGAGCAGGTTGATCATCTTTTTGTACGAGCCGCCGGTATCGCCGACGCCGCCAACGTCGAGACCGAACACTTTGACACCCTGTTCGAGCATTTGCAGGAGCAGCGCCTGCATCAAATAACTCTTGCCGGTGCCGGTCGGGCCGATGATGATGCTGTTCCACGAGTTCAGCTTCGAATCGAAATAATCGAAAAGAACCGGCTCGCTGTTGCGGTTCTTCAGCACGATGCCGTGATGATAGCCGCGATTGAAGTTGGTGAGATTGACGAACTGCGCGGCGTTCGAGGTTTTCACCACGAGCCGGTGATAGTTTTCGGTCGAATTTCCCGGCAGGCAACTGACAAAGATCGGCAGAACGTCGAGCGTTTCCACCACCGCCTGCGCCTTGTCGATCGCGCTGAAGGCAAGCTGCGCGTGGTTGATTTTCTGGTTGAGCCGCTCGATATCGGTGTCGTAGATCATCACATTCAGGCTGATGCTCGCGAGCTTTTTATGTTTTTGGTAAATTTCGTCGAGCAATTCGTTAAGCTCGCGATATTTCACCTCGCTCTTGCGGCCTTCGCGGTTGCGCGAGAAATTCGTGAGAAAGCGGGTGAAATTCAACTGTCGCGACAGCCGCGCCGTCTCCTTGTCCATATCCATATTTTGCGTCGAGAGCACGACGCGATGCGGAAACGGCAGATTGTGCATGAGCGGAAAAATATACGGCAGCGGAATGCCGTTGAAGCTCGAATGCGGCCGCGTCACCTCCGGCAAAAGGCTGAGCGCGAGGCACGCCACGTACTGATGGCCGATTTTCAAATAGCCCTTTTCGACTTGATAATCCTGGCCCGCCAATTCGTTGTTGATCGCTTTCCCTGTCAGCTCGCCGCGAAAATCTTCGGCGTTAAGATTGATGGCTTTGTAAAGCTGGTCCGCCAGTTCGGCGTTTTTCAGCCGGCGCAAGAGAACGCCGGTGTTCTCGAAATTGGCTTTGAGCGTTTTGAGATCGTTGTTCTTCTCCAACACCAAGCGCTGGTGCTCTTCCTGCATTCGCTGCGTTGCCGTGTTGGTGGACATCAAAATGTTGTATGGCATGCGCAACGTCTTGCCGGCGTCGAAATCCACAAAGAGGTGCATCCGGCATGAGAGGTATTTGTAAAATGAGTAATATTGATGCCGGCGAAACTTGAAGAAATCCAGCACGTGATCGTCGGTGTAGACGAAATCGCTTTTATATGGAAAATAGTCGAAACCGTAAGCGAACTGCAAATTCACGCCTTCGTGGATTTGATTCAACACGTTTTCCAGCCGCGAGCCGAGGGTGAGATAATCATCCGCAGACATGCCCATATTGTCCAGCGCCTCGATCTCAAAGCCAGCCACAAAATTGCCATTCTTCTTGATGACGAAGTCGTCGAGAATATCCAGATAAGGCAGATATTTTGCGAGCGCTGCACGATCTTGATAAGCGGTGCGCTCGGTTAGTTTGGTGTAGGGCATAAAAAAATTGCTCTTGACTGTTCTATAATTTTTTCAATACCATCATTTACTTGAGTTATTTTGGGTTATCTTGTTTACGCTGTTCAATCTTATCAAACTCCTCGACAAATCTGCAAATGTCGTATCCAAGACTGGTAAGACGGAAACTGGCACCTTCGTCAACGCCACTTTGATCCGGATATTTGCGAGGAGTTATTAGATGTTTTCTGATGAGTTCTTCCTCTTGAATTTCTACCAAGGACGGATGAACTAACCCTGATTCCTTAGCTACAAATCGGAGCCACTCATCAGCACCTTGGCTAGTTGGGTGTTTTTCTTTTGCGAATCTATAAACTGTACTTAGTACCAGCAATTCTCCAGATGATAGGGTTCGGCATACTCTCATATATTGTTGAGGCAAAACGTTATTACGATCTGATTTAGTTTCTGTAGCCGCAACAAGTAAAATTTTCTTTAAAATGTTGAATCGTGCTTCGTCCGGTAGATCTTTATCCAAAAAATCCAACATTTCTTGCAAACACGTATAATGCTGCTCCGTGCTTTGATAATCATCTTTAATACGACACTTTTCACGATATTCATTCCATTCGCGACTTAGTTGAGATAAAAATTGCCCCTTCCGTAACGCTTGAAGAATACGTCCGACAGAAAGCAAATATTCCTTCCTTTCGGACGCTGCAATACCTGTCAAACCTTCGATCAAGCTTGATAGCGTGTCGTTTAAAACGTCTCCCGTATCTCTTTGAAATTTTGTAACAGCGGTTTCCTCAGCCATGTACTATATCTCCCGTATACGCGCTTAACTTTTGTTGACAATCACGGCCACATTTTTTGTCTTTTCCCAAGCCACTTTGAACTGTTCGATAGGGATGCTTCGCCGACCTTTCCAAGGATCTAACACTTTAAGTGATCCACGTGTCAGTGCTTCAAGAACAAACGCGTGAACGACGTCACGACCATCGATCGCGAGCAGATTAACAAAAAGAATTGGGAACAAGCCATTTTCAAGATGTCGATGTAGATCAGCAATGTTACAATGCTCTTTCTGAGCATTGAAGCCGAGCTCTTTGGCTGCCAAGACAAGATCATCCGCAGAAGTGCCATAAAAATCCGTTCGACAAAGCGCGGCCAGGGACGCCTCATCAATTTCATGATCGTAAAAATCAAGCACCATTCTCAGGCAGGCTACAGCACAAGTATAAAATTTTTCCTGCCTAAACAAACGGGGCTTCGATTTCTTCTTTTCGCGTTTCATAAAGTTCCTTGGCAGCCGCGCGAACTTCTTCAAATGGCGTCCATCCGGCTATCGTTCCCGTTTCCGCGTCCACAATGACAGCACCGACCTCGCCTATAGTACCCAACTTGGGATAAGCCAGTACAATTGAAATAGACCAGACCGTCCGAATTGGGAACACGACCAAACGCGGCTGACCGGCGCAAAAACGATCAGGCAAATGCTCAAAGATGAACTGATTCGCTGCGGTTTTGGCCGCATCTTTCCCTACTCTTATCGGCACCATCACGGGTTTTGGTTCTTTCAGAATGGCAATCGTTTCCATTTTCAAGTCTCTGAAATTGTCAAGTTCTGTCTCGTATTTACATCATCCCCCCTTTCAGATTGATAAAAAATGGCTGCTTGAGTGGCTACTTTTTCTTCACCACATAATCCCGCTCGTCCAACTGATACGCCGACAGCCGCCGCGGCCAGATAAAGTTGAAGCAGACATACGAGACGAGGCCGTGCTCGAACGGCGAAACCCGATTCGCCAGGCGGAACACGAAAAACAACACCAAGTCGATGACGAGAATATAAAAGAAGCTCACATCCAGCCAGGTGAAAATCGGGAACAGCAGAATCGGCACGGCCACCAGCGCGAGCAATTCGAACAAGCCTACCCCGGCAATCTCGCCGCGGCTCTGCAAGTCACGATAGCATTTTTCTTCCATGAAATTTCGCAAAATTTCAATGTCATTCTGAAAGAATCCTTTTTCTATTTAACACAATACTTTAATACAAACAAGATTCCTACGGAATGACAACGTGTGTGTAACAATTTAAAACGACACGCCGGTCGCGCCCGGCACCATGTTGATGATCGCCGGCACGATGAACTTCGCGCCGAAGATAACGATGGCGGCGATGACGATGCCGATGAGCTGCTTTCTGGCCTTCTCGTGTCGTCCGCCGTCGGCGCTCGCCATGTTGAGGCCGGCAATGATCAAAGCGATCACCAGGATCGGCGAGGCGATGAAAACCACCGCATTGATCAAATTGGCCAGGGCTTGAAAAATGGTTTGCATAAATTCCTCCTTGAAATGGTGAAGGTTTTGTATGACTTTCAAAAATCTCCAACTTTTGTCACCACCGGATAAAAAGCTGCCAACTGATTTCAAATTTTTCCGCTTAGGGAAGCCGTGTTGTGTTTCATGCGCGCGAAGACTTGGCTTCAGCCTCCCGCCGCGAGTATGGCAGGTGCTTGTCAAATTTGAAATAGCCGGTTTTCAAGATTCCCAACACACGCGGCTGGCGCACGAACGCCACGCAACGGCCGACCTCGAGATGCTTGAGAAATTTCGGATCGATCACGATTTCCTTTTTTGCCGTTTTCGTTTCTTCCTTTTTATCTTTTTTATCGGTTTTGTCGCCGGGCTTGCTCTGCTCCTCGATCTTGCTGTCCGGGCCGATGCGGTTGATGATCGCCGCGATGCTCTCCGGACTGCCGAGATGAAAGCAGAACATCACGTTGGTGTGATCGGCGAGCTGATCGACAAAGGCTTTGGTCAGGTGCAGCTCCGCATTTTCCAATTCCGCCAGCGATTGGTTGGTGTAGCAAACGCTGACGCCGATGTTCCGGCTCACGCGCAACAGCTCGACAAATTGCGGATTGACGAATTTGACCACTTCATCGATGATGAGCAAGCCCTCGCCGATTTTTGCGCCCGCGCTGTTGCTCTCACGCTGCAAGCTGAGCTGATGAAACGTCGCCGCAATATCGCCGAGAATGAGCTGGCCGAGAAAGCGCATCGCCGTATCGTCGGGGCCGATGGGCAAGGTGAAATAACAATCCCGCCGGCCGTTGTAAACCTCGAGAATGTCCAGCTCCGGCTCGTTGGTGTCGAGCAGCCAGGCATATTCCGATTGCTCGATCTCCCGCAGCAGCTCGATGAAATACGCGGTTTCGGTTTGAAAAACTTGATAATTTTTCTGCAGCTCGGAGATGCCGCCGTAAGCATACTTGTCGTTGATCTTACGAAGCTGATTGTGCACGTGCGTCTTGTCGAGAAAATACTGCGCCAGCTCGTGCAGCGTCAACACCGCGCCGGTTTCCTTGATCGCGCGCAGAATCAAATTCAGATAATAATCCAAGCGCTCGCGCGTGCCGGCTGAAATCGGCGCTGCGCTCAGGCCGGCGATAATTCTGTTTTTGATCTCCGCCACGGTGCCGCGGCGCAGCGGATTGTAAGTGGCGGAGCGCTCCGGCTCGACCGGATTGAAATAAATGATCTCGTGTCCCTGCGCCAGCGAGCTGGCAATCGTGAAAAACTTGTCGATGTTCTGGCGCGAGGCCTTGCCGTCCACCACGATCGTGGGAACGTTGCGCCGCACGGCCTGAAACCACAGCGGCTGGATGATGCTCTCGGTCTTGCCGCTGCCCGGCGAGCCGATCACCTGAATGTGCCCTTGCAGCCATTTGGTTTTGGCGTAAAACGGCGCGCCATTGCGGTTGATGTCGATGCCGAAAAAAATCTCGTCGTCTTTGGCTTTCTCGGCAAAGCGCACGATATTGACGTCGCGCACCGCCTGATCCCTGAGCTTCACCGCCTGCCGCAAAGAACGGTTGGTGCTGACCCAACGGAAACCGACGTTGCAAACGAAGAGCAGCGGCAGGAACAAAAGATAAACCGAGACCAGCAGCCACGGCCAGCCCACTTCGCCGCCCTGCTTGAAAACGAGCACGGTGTTGAGCGGCGTCAAGAGCGCGGTCAACGCCTTCGCCGCATCATTATAGATCATAATCAGCAAATCGAGGCCGTGGCGCGCGGCCGGGAACAATGCGCCGTGTTGCAGATAAAACGCGTAGCCGGTTTTGGCCAGGTAAAAAAGGACGAACGCCGGCAAGGCCCAAATCACGAGCCGCGAAACGATTTTCTTGGACTGGCCGATCTCCAGGCGGTATTTCCGAAAAACCAGCGGCTGCACCAGATATTCAAACAGCTTCTCGGAAACATACCACGGAATCAAAAACGGCAAAGACGCCAGGCTCAAAAAGAATTCGATAAAAGTTTTCAAGCGCCGTCCTTAATGAAAATAAAAACCCTGTCGTCCGCGCGCAACCGCCAGACGGCCTCACCACTGCACCGAAAGCTGTTGACCGAGGTGAATAAGCGAGTGGCATAGAAAAAGAGCACCTTACAGGCGTAGCCTTCCTGATTGCTCAAACCAGCATCTGGAACGAAACCGCGCTTCCGGATGGCGAAGAAGAAACCAAACCTTGAGCCGCTACTGCCACAGCCCGCTGATTTCCGGAGAGTAAAGGAGGTTGACTTTTTGTTCTGCGGCGGCTCTCTTAAAAGATTGCCATCATACGACAAAAAGAATTGGGAAGGAGAGCTGAGGTCTCCTCGTGCTCTTTCGCGCTGAAGTCTTCTCCCGATGGTCGCTACCAAGAACTACCCCGTGCTGTTGGAGGGAGAAGATTCAAGAGTAGAGAAATATACGAACCTTCTGGAAAATTGTCAATACTAATTTGTAACGAAAATGTGACGCCGGCACGATTTCTTCAGCGCGAAAGGAAGTCAAACAAAAAATTACAGCATTGTAATATGGCTTTACAGCCGCCAAAGCGGAATATTTGCTCATGGCGTTTCGTTTCATTTTAAGACACTGCAGCGTAGCGCAGACTTCCAGTCTGCAAACGAACCTTTTGGTTATCAAGTGATTCCTTCTGAATGACAGTATACACTTAGTCAGTATCGTATTTAATCTTTAATCCTCTTTTCACGAATGCTTTGCTCGTCAATGCTTTTTGTCTGTCGCTGTATCGTCGATCTTGTCGAGCCCATGATCGCGGCCAATATTCTGTCGGGATTCTCGCCGTCCCGCAGTTGAGCGGCGCTCATGTCGTCGGGCAAATTCTCGATTTTCGACAGGTCGACTTTTTTTAGCAGCCACAACGTTATCTTCTGCAGCTCCACCAGAAAATCGCCGAGATTTTTTTCAAAAATGAAATGCGATCCCTTGAAATCGAGCTTTCCCCTTTTGTCGATGCAGACGATCAACGAAGGAAAATTTCTGGAGACGACCGCCAATTCCACCTCTTCGTTTTTGTCGTCGAGCGCCCAGACGTATTTGAACTTTTTGAAAACTTCGTAGTCATTGGTTTCGAGGAAGCTGGTGACAATATCCACGATCGAGGCGTTGGTAATTTGGCTCTTCTTGTGCAGCATGACGTCATAGACGAGTATTTTGTCTTCCTTGACTCTTTCCCACGCCGGACCTTCCTGGCCGGTGAGAACGATGATCGGCAGCGCGGGCATTTTCTCGCGCACTTCGTTGGTAAAATCCGAAACCGACTCGTGGCCCAACATATAGTCGACGATCAGCAGTCTGATGCCACGGTCTTCTTCAAACTTTTTTCGAGCCTCGTCAATGAACCCGACGGTGATGCACTCGACCTCGACATTGGCGAGCAGGTTTTTGTACATGACGCGTGAAGGCGCATGATCATCGACATACAAAATCTTGCCTTTCATTAACAACGCGTCTCCGAGTTTAGGTTGACAACATTGATTCTTTATTGGATACGCTACGAGCAAAATTTGACTTTCCATCATTTTCCCGCAAGAAACCGCTTGTCATCGCGAGGCGCATTTTGCCGAAGCGATCTGCTCGCAGGCAAGAGACTGCTTCGCTGAAAAACGCTCGCAGTGACGGTTTCTTAGAAGTTTTTAGTAAAAGCGCTTTTCTCCCGAACATCACCCTAGCGGCGTATCCGAAATTAACTGTAGTCGCCGAAAAAATGTTAAATGCAATTCGGCAACTCCCAGTGTTTTCGGCGGCGTTCGGAGAAGAGACACTTTTGCCGAAGATGAACTTTGCTCATTTTTAGGCAATGCGAATTTTGTGCCGAAAAGTATTGCTTTCTGAGATCACTCAATTCCGCGATAACACCAATTTTAACAACATACTGCTCACTAGGAAGATCATAACGATGTAGCAAAAATTTGTTTCACGCTGAAACACTGTCTCATGATTGCTCATTTTTAGGCAATGCTTATGCGCACAAATGAAAAAGCCACAATGATCCGGGACTTTTTGACCGAGCTGATCAAAGGCAAGCCCGAGCCGGGAGTTTTGCCCAGGCCGGTTTTGGACAAAAATTTTCAATCCAACGTTAAAGGCCTGTTTATTATCGGCGATCTGGCCGGCGCGCCGCTGATCAAGACGGCGGCGGAGCAGGGAAGTTTGGTCATCAATCACCTGGCGTCGAATGGGGATGGGAAAAATGCAGATGGGAGAAATTACGATGTCGTTATTGCCGGGGCCGGCGCTGCCGGTCTTTCCGCGGCTTTTGCGGCACAAGAGAAAGGTCTGAAATACACGCTTCTCGAGCAAGGTGAAATTGCGAACACCATCGGTATCTTTCCACGCGGCAAAATTATTTATGGCGAACCGGTGAATCAGCCGATGAATGCGCCGCTGTGGTTGCCGGCCAAGAGCACGAAAGAAGAGTTGCTGGAAAATTGGAACAGCCAGGTTCAGGAAACGCGGTTGAATGTTCGCACCAGTGAATCACTGCAGAAGATCGAGAAGAACGGCGTGTTCACCGTTCACACCGATAAGGGAAAATACCAGGCCAGGAACGTCGTTCTCGCCATTGGCAAATTCGGCAACCCGCGGCGGCTGAATGTGCCGGGAGAAAACAAGCGCAAAGTCTCCAACTATCTCAATAATCCGGAGGAGTTCCGCGGCAAGCGGATCATCGTCGTTGGCGGCGGCAACGTGGCGGCGGAGGCAGTGCTGGCGCTCTTCGAGCACAGTGAGGTGACGATGCTCGTGTGGGAAAAGGAATTTATCTTTCCCAACCGCGAGTACGTCGAGCGCATGTTAAAGGCGCAGCAGCAAGGCAAACTGACGATCCATTTCAACGCGGCCACCAAAGAGATTGCCGACGACAAGGTGATTTTCGAGCGCAGCGGAGAGAGAATGGAAGTCGCCAACGACCACGTCTTCGTGATGATCGGCCAGGAGCTGCCGGCGAAATTTTTCAAAGACACCGGCATCAAGCTCGAAGCGCAGTGGGACTTGAGCCGGTGGCTGATGCTGGCGCTGTCGTTTGCGATCGTCTATTCCATCTATGCGATCAAAGGTTATTTCTGGCCGTTCACTTTGCTGCCGCAGGAGAGCTATCAGCTTTGGGGCGTGTCGCCGAGTTTTTGGTACGGCACGGTTTACACGCTGCTCATGCTCGGCTTTGGCATTCCGGCGATGATCAAATGGGGCAAGAACAACAAATACCAGCGCTATCGTTTTCTCTCGCTCATCAGCGTGCAAGTCGTCTTGCTCTACGCGCTGCCGGAGCTGATTTACCATCTCGCGTTCAATGATCCGAATTATTGGCGCTGGTACGGTCTCACGTTTGCGTGGCCGCTGTTCTTCAACACGTTTTTCGACAACCCGCCGTTGTTTTTTGTGATTTGGGGCATCTTTCTCGCGTTCGTGGCGATGCCGATTTTCGTGCGTTATCACGGCAAACGCTACTGCACGTGGATTTGCTCCTGCGGCGGACTGGCCGAAACGTTCGGCGACCGCTGGCGCCATCTCGCGCCCAAAGGCGTGCGCGCGCGGCGGTGGGAAATCATGAATTGGCCGATTCTCATCGCCTCCGCCGGCATCACACTCCTGGTCGTGCTCGACGTCAAAAATTTTCTCATCGAGCCGTGGAAGCTGAAAAGCTGGTACAGCCTTTTTGCCGATACGTGGCTGGTGGGGATCATCGCGATTACGCTCTATCCGTTTTTCGGCGGAAAGGTGTGGTGCCGCTACTGGTGCCCGTTGGCGAAATACATGGAGCTGCTCTCGCACTGGTTCGGCAAACTCAAAATCACCAGCAACGATAAGTGCATCCAATGCGGCGAATGCTCGCGCTACTGCGAGGTCGGCATCAACGTCATGCAATTCGCCAAGAACCAGCAGGAGTTTTCCAACAAAAACACCTCGTGCATTCAATGCGGCATTTGCATCGCGGTGTGCCCCATGGAGGTGCTGAAGTTTGGCGAGCAGGCGTAACACAGACTGCCAGTCTGTTATCAGCGGGCGCGTCCTTGCTTTTGAAGTTGGATTTTCATATACTTTAGCGTAACGTCAATGGCATCAAAAATCAACTTGTTCGATGGAGCAAAACCATGGTGGCGCAAAGAACGATAAATGCACCGGATTGGCTCGAAGAGAATGAACTGCTGGCGTTGTTGCTTTCTCATGCAACGACAAAATATGAATACTTCGCCAGCCGAGCCCGAACCTTCGCAACGAAATATGGTTGTGAATATGCGGCTTTCAAAAAGAGTGTTGAAGAGGCGAATGACGAATCATTCACGCAATGGGATGATTTGATTGCCTGGGAAGCGTTTGATGCGGCTTCTCAAGAGTGGAAGACTCGTTACGAGGAACTACGGGCATGTTTGATATCGTAAATGCGTTGCGACGCAGTCCGGCGATAAAACAAGTACAGGTCATCGATCTAATTGACGAAGCCACAGTAAAATACTTGAAATGCCGCGCAGAGCTGGTGGATGGTTCAACCCTTCATATTACCGAATCTTCCTTTGCTGGCAAGAACAAATACTCTTACCATTGGCAGGACGATCAAAATCAGTTGATTAGTCGCTGGGACAATGCTCCACACCATCATCACCTTCCTTCTTTCCCCCATCATCGCCATGAAAGCGGCAAAATTCATGAAAGCCCTCGCGTTTCGATAGATGAGGTTTTGGCAGAAATAGAAAATCGCTTCAGAGCGGCGGGCGTTTTACCCTGAGGTAGATTCAATTAACATGCGGCGAATGCTCGCGCTACTGCGAGGTCGGCATTAACGTCATGCAATTCGCCAAGAACCAGCAGGAGTTCTCGAACAAAAACACCTCGTGTATTCAATGCGGCATTTGCATCACAGTGTGCCCGATGGACGTGCTGAAGTTTGGGGAACAAGTGACTGAGATGGAAGCAAAAACTATAAACGATGCAAAACATAGTATAGGGAGAATCATTGATATACATATCATAAGCTTTTTCGAATTCTAATACATGAGTATCGGCTAAATACTATTTTTGAGAAATTTAAATGAAACCTTTTTCTTGCTTTTGGCTCGTGGCCGTCGTATATTGGCTCAACGACTAGGCTTATGAGAGGACGGTCAAATGGCTA
>Ga0247727_10000690_pt1 | contig 82859 bp, 62 predicted proteins | sample WisWelCaveWW1625_FD_202498 | JGI IMG/M metagenome (GOLD analysis project Ga0247727, IMG submission 202498) | Biofilm microbial communities from Wishing Well Cave, Virginia, United States - WW16-25 | ecosystem: Environmental > Aquatic > Deep subsurface > Groundwater > Cave microbial mat | place...
CGGTGTCTTCTCCCAATCAAAAAAAGAAGTAAAAGATAACAACATCAAATCAACCACTGAGAATATTACAGCAACCGAAGGCGGAAAAGAAATTAACTATAAGGATTCATACATAGCGTATGACAAAAACGGAAACATCACCGAGCAAACCGAATACAATAAAGATGGTTCGGTGAAAAATAAATTGACGATGAAGTACGACAGTTTCAAAAATAAAACCGAAGAACTTGAATACGAAGGAAACAATTTAAAACAAAAGCGCCAGTTTTCTTACAACAGCAACGGGGATAAAACAGTTGAACTAACTCTTGACGTAGCAGGCAAACTTCTCAAAAAAGAAATGTATACATATAATAATAAGGGCTTGCGAACTGAAAAGAAAGTTTATAATTCTACCAACGCGCTTGTTGAAACCCACGTTTACACCTATCAGAAATAAATGGAAAGCATTCAGAAAATAGTTTCTGCGTTTGACCCCATTAAACTGGAGGGAATGGAGCGCGTAAAATTGATGGACCGTATTGATACCAAATATGTTTTTCCTTCATCCGCGCTTCCGCAAATTCTCGAAGAAATGAAATCGGATTACCGCCTTCTTGATATAGACAATATCCGCCTTCACCGTTATGAGTCCCTTTATTTTGATACGCCTGATTTCAATCTTTATTCAAAACATCAGGCAGGAAAATTAAACAGGCATAAATTCCGCTTCAGAAAATATATTGATTCAGGAGGGCTCACCTATTTCGAAGTGAAATTCAAAAACAACAAATCAAGGACAGTTAAAGAAAGGGTGAAGATTAAAGATGGCAGTTTGAATCTTACCGGAAAGGCAGAGTTGTTTTTGAAATCAACTACGCACTTCACGTCCGAAATGCTTGTTCCAAAAATGTGGGTGAATTATTCGCGTATGACTTTTGTAAATAAATCTTCGCAGGAACGTCTTACGGTCGACACAAATTTGCATTATATAAAAGCCGACACTGAAAAGCAACTTACCGTTAACTTCCCGCAAATGGTAATTGCTGAAGCAAAGCGCGATAAGGTTTCTTCTGTTTCTCCGTTTATCAGAATTGTCCGCGAGCGGGGTGTGCGAGAGGGTTCAATCAGCAAATACTGTTTCGGAGTGTTCAATCTTTTTCCCGATTTAAAGAGCAACAACTTTAAACCCCGTGTCAGGTTTGTACATAAAATGGCTGGCACAGAATTTTCTCAAACAGGAACATAACCCCACTTAACTATGATTCTATTACAAGACCTTCAGGACACACAGGACGTTATGACAAGCGGTTGGGAATTATTTAACCGCCTCACGCCTAAATTTTTTATGCGGTTAGGAATTGACCTTGCATCGGTCTTTATCCTTATCCGTTTCATTTATTATACTAATTACAGGAATCGTGAATTATTTTTCACATTTTTTATTTTCAATGTAATTATTTTCCTCATTACCTTCTTGATGAATAAGGTTGAAATGTCAATGGGTGCTGCATTTGGATTGTTCGCGGTATTCAGCATCATGCGCTACCGCTCAGAAGATATTTCAATAAAGGACTTAACCTATCTCTTTCTTTGTATTGCTGTGGGATTGATAACAGCAGTGGCACGCGGAGGATGGGATGAATTGGCGCTTATTAACGCTATCATTATAGTCATGGCTTTGTTCCTTGAAACAAATATCCTGATGAAAAAGGAGTTGGGTAAAATTGTGATGTACGAAAACATTGAAATGATAAAACCAGAAAACCAGGAAAAACTTCTTGAAGATTTAAGAGCAAGGACTGGATTAAACATTCACAGATACAGTATTACCAAAATTGATTTTCTCCGTGACATGGCAATGATTCGCGTTTACTATTATGATACAAAGAATAAAGTTTCAATTTGATCACACATGTATGCATTTAAAATTAATACAACTGCGTTAATTTTCTTTTTCATTACCTCTTTTACACAGAGTTCTTTTAGTCAGATTTCTGGTGGCGACTGGAGGCAATGGACGACCATCAATATCAAGTATCAGATAAGCAACAAGTTCAGCACTACCTTCAGGGAGGAAATAAGATTCTCCGATAATATTTCCAGATTAAAATTGTTCTCCAGTGAATTGGCGTTGGCATACAAACCCGCGAAATTTTTCAAAGCCGAACTCGGATACAGGAACATTCAAAAATACCAGTATCAGGATCCCCTTCAGGTTGACAACACGTTTGACTTTGAACACAAGTTCATGCTTAACCTTTTTCTTTTTCAAAAGTTTGGAAGTTTTTCTTTTGGCTATCGTCAGCGTATTCAATTTGAATACGACCACTTATTCACTTCTGAGGAGGGCGATGTAGAGAAATGGTATTCCAGAAACAAATTTGTTATTCAATATGACTCCTTAAAACGTTTCACACCTTTCATTGCTGCAGAACTTCGCTGGCAGATTAGCAATCCCAAGGAACCGGAAGCATACCACAAATGGGATAAAGCCCGATGGGAAGCCGGGTGCCATTACAGAATTAACCAAAAACATTCAATAGGCGTCTTTGGCCTTCTTCAGCATGAATGGAATAAACTTCCGGAAGACAGATCAACTCTTTATGTTGTTGGATTGATGTATTGGTTTAAGTTTTCGCGAATAGAATTTACTGATCATGAACCTAAAATGGGATCTCCTGAATGAATAAAACCTATTCTCATATTATCATAATTGTTTTTCTTCTTCTTGCTCTAAGAAGCCAGGCGCAACAGGTTACTCAGGATGCAGGATTATGGTCGAGTTTAACCATTGAAAAAGAATTTACAAAAAAAATCTCTGCTTCGTTATCAGAGGAATTCAGGTTCAATGAAAACATTACAGAACTAGGTTCTTTTTTTACAGATGCCGGCATCACATACAAATTCAATGATGATATAAAAATTTCCGTATGCTATCGTTTAATAAGTAAAAAGCAATTAGAAAATTATTATAGTATAAGGCACAGGTTATATTTTGACCTTGCACTGAGAAAAAAAATAAAAAAGGTGACCTCTGGATTTAGAATACGCATTCAGGAACAACAAGCGGATATATATTCAAGCGATGCCGGAGCAATTCCCGAATGGTATCTTCGCCCGAAAATTTCCATGCGTTATAACATGAAAGGGAAATGGACTCCCTATTTATCATCGGAATTGTTTTATCACTTTGGAGGCAAAGTGTTTGATAATTCGCGATACACATTTGGAGTTGAAAGAAAAATTACCGGCAACCTCGATCTTGATTTATTTTTTCTTCACCAGCGGGAAATGAATGTGAAGAATCCAACCTACGACTATATCTGGGGTATCGGGCTGAATTATTCCTTGTAGCATTTTCTCTCCTTTATTTATTCCTTTCATTCGTATATTCGTCCGTCACCCTGAGCAAAGTCGAAGGGCGATATTCGTACTATGCGTTTTGAAGTCACAGAAGATTTTCTCGATAACATTTCAACCGCTATTAATGAAAACAACATTAAGTGGCTTGAGAAGCAATTAAAGAAACTGCACTCTGCCGACATTGCAGGAATCCTGAACGAACTCAATCTCGAAGACGGGAAAAAACTTTACAACTTTCTCGAAGATAAAATTGCTGCCGATGCGCTTATCGAAATGGAAGAAGACAAGCGCGAGCGTTTTCTTGCTTCGCTTACGTCTGCACAGATTGCAGACCATCTTGACCACCTTCCTTCCGATGAAGCAGCGGATGTAATTCAGGAACTTCCCGATAATGTTCAGGATGAAGTTTTGCGTGAACTTGAAAAAGATGATGCCGCGCAGGCAAGCCACATTGCCGACCTTCTGAAATATGACGAGAACACCGCGGGCGGTTTGATGCAGAAGGAACTCGTGAAGGTGAACATGAATAAAAATATGATTGACTGTGTGCGCGAACTTCGCAAACATGCCGACCATATTGAAGATGTGTACGCAGTATATGTAGTAGATGATGCTGATACGTTGGTCGGAGTGATTACGTTGAAAAAAGTTTTGACTACTTCTCTTCGCACAAAAATTTCTGATGTTTATGACCCTGAAGTCATTTCGGTAAAAACCAATATGGATGCCGAAGAAGTAGCGCAAGTAATGGAAAAATATAATTTGGTTTTCGTTTCGGTGGTAGATGGTTTAGGAAAATTAGTAGGAAGAATTACGATTGACGATGTGGTGGATGTAATCAGAAAGGAAGAAACAGAAGACGTTCAGAAAATGGCAGCCGTGCAGGTGCTGGACGAACCCTACATGAGCAGTTCTGTTTGGGAAGTGATAAAAAAGCGTGCCGGATGGCTGATGATACTTTTTATAGGAGAAAGTTTTACCGCCACTGCCATGGGATTTTTTGAAGATCAGATTTCAAAAGCGGTGATTCTTGCACTGTTTGTTCCTCTGATTATTTCAAGCGGAGGCAATACGGGCTCACAGGCAAGCACACTCATCATCCGTTCTCTCGCACTCGGAGAAGTTACAGTAAAAGAATGGTGGAAAATTTTCAGCAGGGAAATCCGTGTTGGCCTTATTCTCGGAATTATATTAGGTATCATCGGATTTTTGAGAGTGGTGGTCTGGTCTTCCTTCATTGATGTTTATGGAGAACACTCTGTGATGGTCGGACTAACAGTAGGAATTTCTTTGCTTGGTGTTGTGCTTTGGGGAAATCTGGTTGGCTCTATATTCCCATTGTTTCTGAAACGCGTTGGACTTGACCCCGCTGTTTCATCTGCTCCCTTTGTCGCCACGCTGGTTGACATCACAGGACTTCTCATTTATTTTACCATCGCATCTCTCCTCCTTACCGGAATTCTCATATGAAAATCCTTTTCATTGATTCCGCCCATCCTTTTCTGAAAAAAGAACTGGAGAAAAATAATTTCACCTGTGAAGAAGACGTTACTTCATCTAAAAATGAAATCGAAAAAAAAATTTCTCAGTATGACGGGATTATTCTACGAAGCAGAATTAATATTGATAAACAGTTTATTGATTTCGGAAAAAATCTCAGATTCATTGGAAGGATCGGAGCAGGCATGGAGCATATTGATGTTACCTATGCTGAAAGCAAAGGAATAAAATGCTTGTCCTCTCCCGAAGGAAACAAAAATGCCGTTGCCGAGCACACGCTTGGAATGCTTCTGGCCTTACTGAATAATATTTCAAAAGCAAATAATGAAGTAAAGGCAGGGCAATGGTTAAGAGAATCTAATCGCGGCACAGAACTTGAAGGAAAAACCATCGGCATTTACGGCTATGGAAACACAGGAAGCGCGTTTGCGAAACTCCTGAGGGGATTTGATGTTAAGGTCCTTGCTTACGACAAATACAAAAATAACTTTGGTGATGAGTTTGTAAAAGAATCTTTTTCTGAAGAAATTTTTTCTGAAGCGGACATACTAAGTTTGCATTTGCCATTGACTGATGAAACCAACTATTTGGTGAATGATTCTTTTATAAATAAATTCAAAAAAAATATTTATCTCATCAATACTTCCCGTGGACCGATTGTGAAGACAGATGAGGTAGTTAAAAGTCTTAAATCAGGAAAAATCCTTGGCGCCTGTTTAGATGTTTTGGAATATGAAGAAACTTCTTTTGAATTGATTCAGCCAGAAGCCAGAAGCCAGAAACCAGAAGCCCTGCAATATCTTTTGAATAACCATAAAGTAATTCTCACCCCCCACATTGCCGGCTGGAGTTTTGAATCACAAGAAAAGATGGCAAAGATTTTACTGAGGGAAATTATTTCTTTTACTTCAAAATAAGCAGGCGGTTCGAATCTAGTTTTATCAAGATAAACAGAAGTATGGTGAACGCCCATAGCGATGAGCCGCCATAACTGAAAAAGGGGAGAGGAATTCCAATAACTGGCGCGAGACCGATGGTCATACCCACATTCACAGTGAGGTGAAAAAATAAAATGGAGGCGACTCCGTATCCATAAATCCTGCTGAAAGTGGAACGCTGCCGTTCGGCAACAAAAATTACCCTGAGTATCAGTGCGAGAAAAAGAATCAGGATAATTGTACTTCCTAAAAATCCCCATTCTTCTCCCACCGTGCAGAAAATAAAATCGGTGCTTTGCTCCGGAACAAAATCATATTTGGTCTGCGTACCCTGCAAATATCCTTTTCCTGCAAATCCTCCCGATCCAATGGCGATCAAACTTTGGTTCACATTGTATCCCGCTTTCTTTTTTGTTTCCTTGTCAACTTCTTTCCCCAGAAAAACATTGATGCGGGTTTTCTGGTGTGTTTTTAATTTGCTGAACGCATAATCAACTCCATACACTGCTCCCGATGCGGCAATAAGCAATGCACCAACCCCTATAATAAATCTTCTGGCTCTTTTTCTGTTTCTGCTATTCATCCATATCACAAGTGATATAATGATGGCAACCACGGCAAGAAGAATGACAAGCATAATTTTATTTACCAGCAATGCGGAAATAAGAAGCAGTGTGGTGAAAAATCCTCCAAGTAAAAAGTTTCCGGAAAATCCCTCACGAAACAGAACGAAGATGAATGCGATATATACTAATGCTGTTCCTGCTTCTTTCTGAAGAACAATCAGAGCAGCGGGGAAAAGTATTATAAAAAATGCGATGGCTTTAGTTTGCAGTCGCTCAACCCGTGTGTTCATTGCGCTCATATATTTTGCCAGCGCAAGCGCTACAGCAAATTTTCCGAACTCAGCCGGCTGCAATCCGAAATCTCCGAAACGAAACCAGGAGTGACTTCCTGAAACTTCTCTTCCTAAAAAAATTACAGCAACAAGCATAATTGCGCTGACAATGTAGATGGGGTAGGGGAAGGCGGTAAAAAAATTTGCGTCAATAATTAATATTACCAGTGCAATTACAATGGCACCAGTGATCCACAACATTTGTTTTCCATATTTCTGCGAAATGTCAAAGATGCTGTTGTGCTCATCGTTATAAACAGCCGCGTAAATATTCAGCCATCCGAGGACGACAAGCACTAGAAATAATCCTGCCATCACCCAGTCAATATTCTGAAAAATTGTTTTCTGTTCTCTTGACATTTCTATGGTTTGAGAGAAAGTTTTTTATGAATTAAATCAGTTTCAAGCATTTTTTTCTCCATTTCAGGTCTTGTAATGGTGTCCGTAAGATATTTTTCAATCATCAAACTCGCGATGGGTCCTGCCCAAGTTGCACCGAATCCGGAATTTTCAACTACCACCGAAATGGCAATCTTAGGATTATCTTTTGGAGCAAATGCAACAAACACGGAATGATCTTTCCCATGCGGATTCTGGGCGGTACCGGTCTTTCCGCAATAGACTACACTGTCGATTTTCAGCAGGGCACCCGTTCCGCTCTCGATAACTTTCGCCATCCCTTCCACCACCACTTCATAATGTTTGGGATCAATGGTTGTTTGATTTTTATTTCTAAACTCTGGTTTATTAATTGCTTTTCCATCAACTGCCTTTATGATATGAGGAGTGAAGTAATGACCTCTGTTTGCGATGATACACATCACGTTTGCCATTTGCAGTGGAAGAATTCCAAGTTCACCCTGCCCGATGGAAAGCGAAACGATGGTAGAAGATTTGAAATTGCGCTCGCCAAAAAACTTTTTCTTGTAGTATTCAATGGACGGAACATTTCCTCTGAGTTCATATGGCAAATCGGAACCCAATTGTTTTCCTACTCCAAAAGTCAGCACATGATTTCTCCAAACTTCATATCCCTTTTTTGTTGTCCCGAATTTATCCGCATCAATGATTCCGCGGAACACATAGCAGAAATAGGAGTTGCACGAAGTCGAGATTGCTCCAACTAAATCACGAGGCGAACTATGCGCATGGCATTTTGGTTTTCCTCCCATTACCGGATAGCCTCCGCGGCAGGGATACAAACTTTCTGGCGTAAGAGTGCCTTCCTGCAAACCAATCAATGAATTGATAAGTTTGAAAACAGAACCTGGCGGATACGAAGCCATCAGCGCGCGGTTGAAAATAGGCTTGAGTGAATCCTGCTGAAGCACTCTGTAATTTTTCGGAAGAACGCTTCCTATCAGAAGATTCGGATCATATCCTGGACTTGAAATAAAAGCAAGCACTTCTCCTGTTGAGGGTTCGATGGCAACCACGCTTCCAATCTTGTTCAGCATTAGTTTCTCTCCGTATTCCTGAAGCACAGCATCAATCGTGCAGATCAGATTTTTTCCTGCAATTGCGGCTGTATCATAAATACCATTCATGTAACTTCCCATCGACCGATTGTGAACATCCACTACTTCAATATGCACGCCTTTTTTTCCGCGCAAAATATTTTCATACGACTTTTCTATCCCGCTGATGCCGATGTAATCACCGTCCCTGTAGTACGAACTTGTGTCGGTAATTTTTTCTGAAACTTCTCCTACATATCCGAGAAGATGCGGTGCGATTGGCTCCGGATATTTACGAAGAGTTCTTGGCTGGAGAAAAAATCCATGAAACTTATAGAGCCGCTCCTGGAGAATAGACGAATGCTCAACAGATATTTCTTTTTCAAAGATGGATGGCTTGCGCGATGAATTAGGAGGAAGAATCGCTTTCAGCATTTTCTTTTTAAAAGTTTCCTTGTCGATCCCCATCACTTTGCAGAAATCCAGCGTGTCAAAACCTGTATTGAGCGAAGCCGAAGCATCTTTTACTTGACGGGGAATCACCATTAAGTCATAAGCCGCCTGATTGTATACAAGCCGTCTCCCATTCCTGTCAAAAATATTTCCACGTGAAGGGTAATCGGTCATGTAACGGAAAGCCTGGTTGCGGGCGGTGAGTTTGTACTGGTTGTCAATTATCTGGATGTAAAAAAGCCGTGCAAGAAAAAGGATAATGATGGAAGAAAAAATAGCAATGATGACATATTTCCTGTCAGAATACCGGGAGATCATCAGGTTTTGTGTTTTGAAAAGAAAAACTGACTGATGAAAATAAGCGTGAGCGTGAAAAGTGAACTGAGTATCACGCGGAAGAATATGGAGAAGAATTCAGAAAATTGAAACGCCTCCATGTAAAAAAGAAAAAGATGGTGAACCAATACTAAAATTCCTGCATAGGTTAAAAACCATCCGAACCCGAATTGCCTTATGGTGGGCTGATGGTTCACGTCATATCCTTCGCGTGGTGCAACAAGCCGGAGAACCGGCTGGCGGAGAAATGCCATGAACACGGATGCGGCTGCGTGCAATCCGCCCGTATCTGCAAACATATCAACGCTGAGCCCAAGAAAAAATGAAAGAAGAAGCACAAGCCAATTAGGAGTTTGAAATGGCAGCATGAGAATAAAAAGTACATAGAGAAAGGGATTGAGATAGCCACTCATCTGAATATTGTTCAGAATCAAAACCTGAAACAGAAGCAGGAAAAGAAATCGCAGAATATTTTTTACAACATCATTAATCATTTTTGATTTTTATTTTCCAGATTTTTTTGTTCGTCTTTCATCAGATTATTCACCACGTTAACGTATTTTAAGCGATTGAAATCAGAGGAAAGTTTAACCGTCACGTCAAAAAAAGTATTGCCGGCAATTTTTTCAAACCCATCAATTGTTCCGACCATCACTCCTTCGGGAAAAATGGAAGAGTAGGAACTGGTTACAACGGTGTCTCCCTTTTTGATTTCAAGATGAGAAGGGATGCGTTCCATTTGCCCGTTCCATTCATCATCGCCATTCCATGTGAGAATGGAATTTTCACCAAACCTTTTTATGGTAACTGGAATACGTGAATTCTCGTGGAGGACAGACATTACGGATGAAAAATTATTCGAAACATCCCGCACAATGCCGACAATCCCTTCGCTGCAGATGACAGCCGATTCATTTGTTACGCCTTGATTTTTTCCCGCGTTCAGTGTCAGATAATTTTTTCTCCGGTTAGTTGAGTTGTTAACCACTTTGGCAGTGACATATACATATTGTTGCTTATGTAAGGAATCGTTTACAAATACGGAGGAATTGGTTTGAGTGCTGAAAGAATTTCTTAACTGATTTTTCAGTATGACATTTTCCTGAGCGAGTTTATCATTCTTGTCCTTCAGTCCGAAATAGTCAGTAACACCCGAATACGCTTCATAAATGTTTCCGGAAATGGCGTTGGACGAATTCAAAAAATGCGCCCTGTGAAAATGATTGTTCTGAATAAGAAGAAAAATAGAAAGTGTTTCAAGCGATAGAAAAAGTATGATGTAGTAATTTCGGGTGAGAAAGAGAATTAGATTTCGCATCTCATTAGATAATGAGTTTCATTATCTTATTAGGAATGGAAACTTATCAGCATTCTTCAGAGCGATTCCTGTTCCGCGCGCCACGGCACGAAGCGGATCTTCCGCCACATGAACGGGAAGTTTTGTCTTTAATGAAATTCGCTTGTCCAATCCGCGAAGCAATGCGCCTCCGCCTGTTAGATAAATTCCAGTTCGATAAATATCAGCAGCCAATTCAGGAGGTGTAATTTCCAGCGCATTGAGAATCGCTTCTTCAATTTTTGAAATTGATTTATCAAGCGCATGCGCAATCTCGGCATACGAAACAAAAATTTCTTTCGGCACGCCAGTCATTAAATCTCTTCCGTGAACGGGATAATCAGGAGGTGGATTATCTAATTCAGGAATTGCTGCGCCTACTTCAATCTTGATTCTTTCCGCGGTGCGCTCGCCAACCAGAATATTGTGTTGTCTGCGCATGTAATCTTCAATATCTGCAGTAAGTTCATCGCCTGCAATGCGTATGGATTTATCGCAAACGATTCCTCCAAGCGCTATGATTGCAATGTCGCTCGTACCTCCGCCAATATCCACAATCATATTTCCCATCGGCTCTTCTACATCTATGCCGATACCGAGCGCGGCAGCCATCGGCTCGTGAATCAGGTAAACTTCTTTTCCTCCTGCGTGTTCTGCAGAATCTTTTACCGCACGTTTTTCAACTTCCGTAATTCCTGAAGGAATACAAATCACCATTTTAAGAGAAGGCGAAAATAATCTCCTGCCCGGATTAATCATCTTTATCAGTCCGCGAATCATAAATTCTGCTGCGTTGAAATCTGCAATAACGCCATCGCGGAGCGGACGAATTGTTTTTATGTTCTCGTGAGTTTTCCCATGCATCTGCATCGCAAGTTTTCCGACCGCAATTACTCTTCCGGTGTTGCGCTCAATGGCAACGATGGAGGGTTCGTCCACCACAACTCTGTCGTTGTGAATGATGACCGTGTTTGCTGTGCCGAGGTCAATTGCTATTTCTTGTGTGAGAAAACTAAAAAATCCCATAGGAAGAATATCCGATTTACGATTTACGATTTACGATTTGAAAATTCATAACTCAAATTTGCAATTACTAATGACTGATGACAAGTGACTAATTACTTTCTTATTAACAGATTAATGTTTGAAATGCCGATTGCCTGTTATGACCATAGCCATCCCGTTCTTGTCACAATAATCAATGGACTCTTTATCTTTTATGGAGCCGCCCGGCTGAATTACAACTTTTACTCCTGCATTATTCGCGATCTCCACGCAATCGGGGAAAGGGAAAAAAGCGTCAGAAGCCATCACTGCTCCATGCAAATCAAAGCCAAAACTTTTTGCTTTAAGGATTGCTTGTTTGAGAGCATCTACACGAGAGGTTTGTCCGACTCCGCTTGCAAGTAATTGTTTGCTCTTAGCCAAGACAATCGTGTTTGACTTTGTATGTTTAACAATCTTGTTTGCGAAAACCAAATCACTCAATTCTTCTTTTGAAGGAACAACTTTTGTGACAGGTTTCATATCGTCAGCAGTTTCAGTTTTAAAATCTTTGTCTTGTTCCAGATATCCATTCAAAGTTGTGCGAATCAGTTTTTTGGGAAGTTCGGTTTGCTTTTGTACAAGAATAATTCTGTTTTGCTTTTGCTTGAGAATGTTTAAAGCATTCTCATGAAAAGAAGGAGCAATAATCACTTCAAAGAAAAGTTTGTTGATTTCATTTGCGGTTTCTTCATCCACTTTTGCATTGGTAATCAAGATGCCTCCGAAAGCAGAAACAGAATCGCCTGCAAGTGCATCCTTCCAAGCATCAAGTAATTTTTTTCGGGAAGCAATTCCGCACGCGTTGTTGTGTTTGAGGATTGCGAAAGTGGTTTCGTCAAATTCCGCTATGAGATTCACAGCAGCATCCACATCCAGAAGATTGTTGTAAGAAAGTTCCTTGCCATTTAACTGAGAGAACATTTTTTCAAAGTCGCCATAAAAAGTTCCTTTCTGATGTGGATTTTCTCCATAGCGAAGAGTCTTTGATTTTGAAGCGGTGCCGTTCATGTTTGGCATGGTTGCTTTTAAATCTCCGCTGAAGTAGGAATGTATCGCAGTATCATATTTTGCAGTAACACCGAATGCTTTTGTAGCAAGATATTTTCTGTCTTCCAGAGAGGAGAATCCCTTTTTCTCTTCCAGAATTTTCAAGAGATATGCATATTCATTTTTTGAAGGGACAATCACCACATCGTTAAAGTTTTTAGCGCCAGCACGAATGAGTGAAATTCCTCCTATATCAATCTTCTCAATGATTTCTTTTTCATCTTTCGTCTTCGCTACAGTTTCTTCGAACGGATATAAATCCACAATTACCAAATCTATTTCAGGAATCTGGTATTCTTCCAATTGAGAAGCATCTTCATTTTTTTCTCTTCGGCTCAGGATTCCTCCAAAAATTTTCGGGTGAAGCGTTTTTACTCGTCCGCCCAAAATCGAAGGGTATGAGGTGAGTTCTTCTACAGGAGTTACTTTCACTCCGAGTTTTTCTATGAACTCCTGTGTTCCTCCTGTGCTGAAAATAGTTACGCCAAGTTCACCAAGTTTTTTTACAATCGGTTCAAGGTTATCTTTGTAGAAAACGGAGATGAGCGCGCTTTTTATTTTTTTATCCATCGGAAACAAAAGTAGGATTTTACCTATATGATTTCGTCCCGCAAGTTAGCAATAAAAGAAGAGAGTACTAACATTCTATTAACTATACTTTACAAAACACTAATCCTACGAATATACGAATCACGTTTCCCTTCATTCGTATATTCGCTTCCTGATTTATATTTCGTAAAATGATGTTGTTTTTAACCCTCTTCAAAGAAAGTTTTCTCTTTGCCATACAAGCATTGGTGACGAATAAACTCAGAAGTTTTCTATCGCTTCTCGGAATTACTATAGGTATTTTTGCCATCATTTCTGTTTTCACAATGACTGATTCGCTGGAGACAAAACTCCGCGACAGCGTGAAATCACTTGGCGACAATGTTATCTACATTCAGAAATGGCCGTGGACATTCGGTCCGGATTATCCATGGTGGAAATATATGAACCGCCCTGTGCCGAACATCAGTGAACTAGATGAAGTCAGAAGATGGTGCCAGAAAGGAGAAGCATTTGCGTTTATGGTTTCGGCAAGAGGAACTGCGAAGTATAGGAACAATAGCGTGGAGAATTCTGATTTACTCTGTGTGTCGCATGAGTACGATAAGATTCGTTCGTTTGAAATTGTGAACGGAAGATATTTTTCCGAAACAGAATCATCGAGCGGAAGAAGTGTTTGCGTCATAGGAAATACAATCGCAGAAGGTTTATTCGAGTATGAAGATCCTATCGGAAAAACAATAAAAGTGCGCGACAGCAAACTAACTGTGATTGGCGTCTTGAAAAAAGAAGGCGAGAGTATGATTGGAAGTAATGTAGATACACAGGTTCTTATACCGATAAATTACGCGCGCAACATTGTTGATTTGAGAAACGACCGTTTCGAACCTGTAATTTTAGTGAGAGCAATACCCGGAGTTCCAAATGACGAACTCATTGACGAACTGACGGGTATTATGCGAGGAATCAGAAAACTGAAACCAATTGCTGAAGATGATTTTGCATTGAACCAAACATCTATGATATCCGCGCAAGTCGGAGATTTATTTAACGTGGTTGGAATTGCAGGGTGGATCATTGGCGGATTTTCAATTCTTGTCGGAGGTTTCGGTATCGCTAACATTATGTTTGTGTCTGTAAAAGAACGAACCAATCTCATCGGCATTCAGAAGTCTCTTGGAGCGAAAAATTATTTTGTGCTTCTGCAGTTTCTTTCTGAAGCAGTTTTGCTGTCCGTCATAGGCGGAATCATCGGGCTTCTTCTGATTTACGGCGGGACTTTTATTGTGGAAAGTTTAATGGAAATGGAAATCAGTTTAACAAAATCAAATATTATTCTCGGGCTAACGATTTCTGCGTTGATAGGAGTTGTTTCAGGATTTGTTCCTGCATACAGCGCTTCGCAATTGGACCCCGTGGAAGCAATAAGAACAAATTAAAATGGAAGTAGTAAGAAAAAGGCCGATCATTCTCACCATCATCTGCATCATAGGAATTTTATGGAGTTTGCTGAATTTTATTTTTGTTTTTTCTCCTTTCATAAAAAAAATTTCCGACTGGGCTCCCGCGATTTACGGAATCATTGTAGCGATTCAGTTTATTTCTTTCATTGGGATCTGGCACATGAAACGCTGGGGAGTGCATCTTTTTATTTCTGCTTTCTTCTCCAAGCTTATTTTTTCTTTTCTTGTGGATGATGTGAGTTATGTGGGGATAGTTCTCTCGGTTACGTTCATGGTTTTCTTCCTGATTTTTTATAGGTGGATGGATGAGGAATTATAATTCTAACTTTTCATTTTCTTAATTACCTCCATCGCACCGCCAATATCTTTTATGTTTTCAATTTTCAAAGTCAGTTTAGTTGTGCCTTCATTTATCGAACATGTTTTCGAATTGCTTTGAACAAACTGTAAAATCTTTGAGAAGGGTTGGCTTTGATAATAAGGAGAATTTTTATTTGAGACAAACCATGCAATGAGTTTTTCATTCTTCAGCACAAGTTTTTCAAAACCTAATTCCATTGCCAGCCATCGCAATCTGACAACACTGATAAGTTTTTTTGTCTGCTCTGGAACTTCTCCGAACCTATCCTGCAATTGTTTTTCAAATGTGATTAAGTCTTCTTCGGTTTTACTGTTGTCTAATTGCTGGTAAAGTGCAACGCGTTCGGCAACATTCTCCACATATTCATCGGGAATGAGAATGGACAAATCAGTATCTATCGTGCAGTCTCGCACGAATGGTTGGTGGCTGATGGTTGATGGTTGATGTTGTTTTCCATTATCCATTTCTGTTTTCAGTTCCTCCATTGCTTCATCCAATATTTTCTGGTACATCTCATAGCCGATTTCGGTAATGAATCCGCTTTGCTCTGCGCCCAGTAAGTTTCCTGCACCGCGAATATCCAAATCGCGCATCGCAACATTAATTCCGCTTCCGAGTTCAGAAAATTCTTCAATGGCGCGCAATCTTTTTTTCGCTTCATTAGTTAGTGTTGCATATGGAGGCGTAAGCAAATAACAAAATGCTTTTTTGTTTGAACGTCCGACTCTCCCGCGTAACTGATACAAATCACTCAGTCCGTAATTCTGCGCGTCATTAATAATAATTGTGTTCGCGTTTGGAATATCGAGGCCTGATTCAATAATTGTAGTACACACAAGCACATCATATTCTCCTTCCACAAAATTCATCATTGCTTTTTCAAGTGTTTCGCCTTTCAATTGTCCGTGCGCAACTAACATTCTTGCTTTCGGACAAAGTTTCTGAATGAGTTCAGCAAAACGTCCGATATTTAGCACGCGGTTGTGAACAAAAAATATTTGCCCGCCTCGCTGAAGTTCATATTCAATCGCATCGCGAATAATTTTTTCGTTGAAAAGATGAACCTCTGTGTGAACAGGATAACGATTTGGCGGAGGCGTGTTGATGAGCGACAAATCCCTCGCGCCCATCATAGAAAATTGAAGCGTGCGCGGAATCGGAGTTGCGGTGAGCGTGAGCGTATCTACATTTGCTTTGAGAAGTTTTAATTTGTCTTTTGCGCCCACTCCAAACTTTTGCTCTTCATCCACAATCATTAATCCTAAATCTTTGAACTTTACATCTTTTCCGAGTAGGCGATGCGTGCCGATGATGATGTCAATTTTTCCTTCGGCAAGTTTTTTCAGAGTTTCTTTCTGGTCTTTTGTTGACTTAAAACGATTAATGTAATCCACAGTTACGGGCAATCCGTTCATGCGCTCAGAGAATGTTTTGAAATGCTGAAGTGCGAGAATAGTTGTCGGAACGAGTACGGCAGTTTGCTTGCTGTCGCAGGTCGCTTTGAACGAAGCGCGAATAGCAATTTCCGTTTTTCCGAAACCCACATCTCCGCAAATTAACCTGTCCATGGGAGATTCCTGTTCCATGTCTTTCTTCACATCGTTGGTAGATTTCAATTGGTCGGGCGTATCTTCGTAGATAAAACTTGCTTCTAACTCATTCTGCAAATAATTATCGGGAGAAAATGCAAATCCTTTTTCCTTTTTTCTTTCTGCGTAAAGTTTAACTAAATCAAAGGCAAGTTCTTTGATTTTTCTTTTTGTTCTTGTCTTCAGACTTATCCACGCATTGGAACCAAGTTTATCAAGTCGTGGCGCTTCACCTTCCTTTCCTGTGTGCTTTGAAATTTGGTGAAGCGAGTGAATGCTTATATATAGGGTATCGTTATCCTTGTACACCAGCCGAATCGCTTCCTGTTCTTTTCCGCTTACAAGAATTTTTTCCAGTCCGCCAAATCTGCCAATTCCGTAATCAATGTGCGTTACATAATCTCCGGGCTGAAGCGACTTCAGCATTTTCATAGTGATCGCTTCGCTCTTTTTGTATCCGCTGCTTTTTATTTTATAGCGATGATAGCGCCCGAAAATCTGGTGGTCGGTGTAGCATGAAATTTTTTGAGTAGTGTCTGTGAATCCCTCGTGAATTGAAGAAATCAGAGTTGAGAACTCTGCTTTTTTATTTTCTCCGTTTAATGATTCAAATATTGCGTAAAGTCGTTCTGCCTGTTTAGTCGAATCGCAGAAGATAAAATTCTGAAAACCTTTTTCTGAATTTGTTTTCAGATTTTCTTCAAGCAGGTTGAAATTTTTATTCAAAAAAGGTTGGGGAGAGAAATTAAACCCTGCCTCATTCTTCGCTCCCTTCTCCTTAAGGAGAAGGGATGGGGTTGAGGTGGCAAACTCTACAACGGGAATTTTTGAAAAATCCTTTTTCAATTCTTCTGCGCTGAGAAACAAATAAGATTTTTCTGAAATTGTTTTTAATCCTTTGTCTATTGCGCTAAAGGTGTGATTTGTGTTATCAATCCAGATACATAATTCATTTTTGCTTTCAAGAATGTAATCAATGATGGAAGTTGATTTGCTTGCTGATAATTTTTCCTGTATGTTCGGAAGAATAGAAGCGTTTTCAAAATTCTGAAGCGAGAGTTGATTCACTGTATCAAATGTTCGGATGGATTCAACTTCATCGCCAGAAAGTTCTATTCGGAAAGGGGTGTCATTCGCAAATGAAAAAATATCTACGATTCCTCCACGTACGGAAAACTGTCCCGGTTCTAATACATAATCACATCGTTCAAAACCATATTCATTCAAAAGGTCTGTGAGAAATGAAAGCGAAATTTTTTCTCCTTTGTTGATGGTGATGGAATTTTTTTCAAAATGTTCTTTTGAAATTACTTTTTCGGCAATTGCCTCCGGATAAGAAACAAGAATAAATGATTTATTCGTGCGAAGGGCATTCAGAACTTCCGCTCGTAGTTGGATAGAGGATGTGTCTTGTTCTTCAGTAGTAAATGGTTTTTTGAAAGAGGAAGGAAAGAATAAGACCTCACACTTTTTGTTCCCCTCTCTCACTGGGAGAGGGGTTAGGGGAGAGGTCAGGGTTTCTAAATCATTCAGGACATAAGCGGATTCTTCTTTGTCCTGAAGAATTACAAAATGAACACCAGATTTTTTTTCTGAGACCGCGCGAATCATGAAGGAAAGTGAAGAGCCAGCAAGTCCTTTGACAGAAACAGATTTTTTTTCTTCTAAAAGTTTCGCGACAGACAATACCCTTTCATCTCCGAAATAAATTTTCAGAAGCGAAGAAAGGTTAGATGTAGATTCCACAATTATTGTCCAGTCAGTTCTCTCACTTTATCTCTGTATTCTTCAGATTTATCTTTATTGCCTATGAGTTCGTATGTCACAGCCAGATTTCCAAGCGCCTGCGTATTGATTGGATTTATCGCGATCACCCTATTTAAAGTTTCAATATTGCGCTTATAATTTTTCAGAAATCCATAGCAGTTGGAAAGATTGACAAGAGCATGCTCATGATTTGGATTTAATTGAACGGCATTTTCCAGGGACTTTGCTGCATTCACATAATCTCCTTTCGAAGCATAATCTGTTCCAAGTTTATAATAGAAATTATAATCGCGTTTATCCTGAGGTGTTGACCGTTCAAGGGAATCTAAATTTGTTGAAGTTGGAAACATTCTTACATCCAACCCCGTTTTCTTTTTATGCGACTCACTGTTTCTTTTTCCATCAGGAAAGTACGGGTTCACTTCCACGGCTCTGTTATAATAGTAGGAAGCCAATTCCTGTTTACCGGTTCCTTCATATAAAATTCCAAGATTGTTGTAGGAAATTGCATATCCTGGCGCTTCCTGTATCGCGCGCGTGTAATAAAAAATTGCCGAGTCATTATTCACTTTCACCGTTTGATATGCAACCCCGAGTTTGAAAAAAGCATCACCGAAATGCGGATTGATGCGCAACCCTTCACGTAATTGTTCTGTGCCTTTATTGAACCACTCAATTTTTTTCTGTGAATCTTTTTCGGCTATTCCCATGTTAATGAGTTCGCTTCCATAATGCCTTCGCACCTGACACGAGTTAGGAGAAGAATTTACATCTGTGGAAAATAGAGTCATGTTATCGTGCCAGATGGGATTTCTCGTAATAGTTTTGAAAGAATACAAGGCAAATACTATTCCTGCCGGAAGAATCAGTTTCAATTCTTTCAGCAGCGAAAGCATTTTCACACCGGGAGAGTGAATATTTAGTTTGAAAATTTTTACCAGAAGGAATACAATCACAATGCTGAATCCGAGCGAAGGCGCATATAAAAACCGTTCCGCAAAAATTCCTCCTCTGAGAAAAACGAATGCGAGTGCTGGAGCAAGCGTTACGCAAAAAAGTAAAACTCCGAAAGCAAGAACTGATTTTTTAAACAATCCTTTGAAACTGAAATAGGCGAGAGCAACCGCCATGAGAAATCCAAACAATACCAATGGCGAACCAAATCCTGAAGATGGAATCTGGTTGTAAGAATAGTCGTATGAGAGTGGGTGAGGAAACAAAATCATTTTTATGCATTGAAGGAAAATTAAAAACGTGGAAGAAAGTTTTGTTTCCGCTTCGGTGTAAGGATAGTTTACAATGTCTTTCGGTATTTGCCCTGTTACTGTTCCAAGCACTCCATACTTATGCATCTGGAAAACAAGAATCATCAGCGCAAAAGGAATTGTTTTTATCAGCGATTGTTTGATGGTAAGATTGTAAGAGAAAAATAAAATCAGCGGAGCGATGAGCAATCCTGTCATTGCCGATTCTTTGGAAAGCAGCGCGAAATAAAAAAAAATGCAGGAAACAAAAATAAGTTTGGAATTGGTTTTCTGATTCTTGTACGCCAAGAGTAAAAGAAAAATTCCTATGATAAGATTTAGGTACGCAAGAATCTCATCACGGCTTTTGATGTTTGCCACCACTTCTGTGTGAATGGGATGCGCAATGAAAAGTAATGTGATGATGAAAGCAAATATAGGGTGAAAGTTTCGGAAGAGATTCATCAAAAGCAGACAAAGAAAAAATCCTGTCATCGCGTAAAGAATCACATTTCCTAAATGGCTAACGTGAGGGTTTTTTGGAAAGAATTCATTTTCAATCGCGAATGTTATCATCGAAAGTGGACGGTAGTAGCCCAGATTCACATTATCAAAATGCCACATGCCCACACTCAGGATTTTAGGAATGCCGCTGATGCCTTCCATCACATATTCGTTTCCTGTGATAGCACCTACATCGTCCAACACATATTCGTGCTTGATAGTATTAAAGTAGAGAGCAAAACCAACAACAGCCGAAATCACTGCAAGCCAGATGTTCGGTTTGAAAACAGGCAGTGAAGATTGCTTCTGCTTCTGTAGTTTTTGCTGAGTTGACTTGATTTGCTTCTTCTGTGCCATCTGCGAAACGAATCAGCGAATTTACGAATAAGTATAGTTGATTATCTTTACACCCGCCATGAAAAAGATTTTAGTTTCGTTACTTCTCACTTCTCACTTCTCACTTCTTACTTGTTATTCTCAGCCAAAACTCGTAGTTGGAATAGTAGTTGACCAGATGCGCTATGATTACATTGATAAGTACTGGAGCAAATTTGGAAATGACGGCTTCAAGCGCTTGGTGAACGAAGGATATAACTGCAAGAATACAAATTACAATTACGTTCCGACTTTCACTGGACCAGGGCATGCTGCTATTTTTTCAGGCACCACTCCATCTGTTAATGGGATAGTTGCAAATGAATGGGTAAACAGGGAAACCAGTAAGAAGGTGTATTGTGTGTTCGATAACGCTATGAATTCCGTTGGATATAATTCTGATGCAGGAAAAATGTCTCCGCAAAATTTAATTTCTTCAACGATAGGAGAGGAACTAAGAAAAAAATCTCTGAACAAATCTAAAGTCATCGGCATTTCACTGAAGGACAGAGGAGCCATTCTTTCTGCTGGACACAATGCCACTTCCGCATATTGGTATTATGGTCCCAGCGGAAACTGGGTTACGAGCACATATTATATGAAGGAACTTCCGCAATGGGTAAATGATTTTAATAAAAAGGAATTGGCGAAACAATATTTGTCGCAACAATGGACAACAATGCTTCCCATTGACCAATACACCGAAAGCGATGCAGATGATAATGAGTGTGAAGAATTGTTCAAAGGAAAAGAGAAACCGACATTTCCTTACGACATTCCTGCGCTGATGAAACAAAACGGTGAATTAGCATTGATACGTTCAACACCTTTTGGAAATACTTTCACAAAAGATTTTGCAGTGGAAACAATCAAAAATGAAAATCTCGGAAAAGGAAGTGTATCTGACTTTCTCTGCGTGAGTTTTTCATCCACAGATTATATCGGGCATCAGTTTGGTCCGCAGAGCGTAGAAGTGGAGGATTGCTACATCCGTCTCGACAAAGACCTCGCTGAGTTTTTCAAATTTATTGATGAATGGATTGGAAAAACTAATGCGCTGGTGTTTCTCACTTCCGACCATGGCGCAGGAGAAGCGGTTCCCTGCCTCTTGAAAAAAAACATTCCTGCCGGAGTGATTGACGAGAAAGCAGTTTCGGATTCGCTGAAGAAATTTTTCTTGCGCACGTATAAGGATTCTTTTTTAATTGCTGTTTCTGATTTTGACATTTACCTCGACCGTGAAAAAATAAATAAAAAAAATATGAGCGTTGCAAACGTGTCTTATAAAACAGCTCAGTATTTAATGACGCTTGATGGAATTGCTGATGCCGTCACCGCCACCACCCTTGACGGGGAAAAAAACTTTTTCACGGATGGTTCCGCACGTGACGCTATTCGCGCGAAAGTGAGAATGGGATTTTACCAGAATAGATGTGGCGATATTATTTTTGTGCTGAAAGAACATTGGCTCGAAGGTTTTCATAAGGGAACTTCGCACGGCTCGCCTTATTCATACGATACGCACGTGCCGTTGCTTTGGTGGGGATATAATGTGAAGCAGGGAAGTTCAAATGAAGCCATCACCATTACGCAAATTGCCCCTACTGTTTCCAAACTGCTGAAGATTCCCATGCCGAGCGGATGCACCACAAAACCAATTTCTTCATTAGTGAAATAATTTTTTGCCCGTCATTGCGATGGCGTACTTAGCGCCAGAAGCAATCTCACAGATGAAACAAAAAATCTTCACCCGAACCATCTGGACGCTCTCTCTCGTGAGTTTGTTCAACGACATTTCTTCCGAGATGCTTTATCCCATAATGCCGATTTACCTGAGTTCGATCGGGTTCACCGCCCTTTGGATTGGAATTCTGGAAGGCATTGCAGAAGCAGTAGTAGGTTTATCAAAAGGATATTTCGGAAAACTTTCAGATGAAAAAGGAAAACGTTTGCCATTTATTCAATTAGGATATTTTATTTCTGCCATCGCAAAATCCATACTGGCGTTGTATGCTAATATAGTTTGGGTTTTATTTTCCCGCTCAGGAGACAAACTTGGAAAAGGAATCCGCTCCAGCGCGCGCGATGCGATGCTTTCAGATGAATGCGCGCGCGAGAACAAAGGAAAAGTTTTTGGTTTTCACAGGGGGATGGATACAGTTGGAGCAGTGATTGGTCCTCTGTTTGCGCTTGTTTACCTGCATTTATATCCTGAAGATTACAAACCGCTTTTCTTCATCGCGTTTGCCCCAGCAATGATAAGCGTGTTGTTGACATTATTTATAAAGGAAAGAAAAAGAAGCCCATCCCCATCCCTTCCCCAAGGGAAGGGAGATAGTGTGGAAAGTCCTCCCCTTGGGACAACCGTAGGTTGCGCGCGTAGCGCATTTAGGAGGGGCTCTTTCTTCTCTTACTTTTCCTATTGGAAAAAATCTTCTGGCGAATACCGCTCTCTTATTGTCGGACTTCTTTTATTTGCGCTCTTCAACAGTTCAGATGTTTTTCTTTTACTCATGGCGAAGAATGCTGGCATTTCCGACCAGAATATTATTTTGGTTTACGTTTTCTATAATCTTGTTTATGCTTTGGCTGCTCTCCCGCTCGGGCATCTGGGAGACAAAATAGGAATGAGAAAAACTTTTATTCTCGGACTTGTGTGCTTCTGCATAGCATACACCGGAATGGCATTTGTGCAAAACACAGCCATGCTTCTCGCAATATTTTTTGTGTACGGAATATATATCGCTTCCACCGAAGGAATTTCCAAGGCGTGGATTGCGAAAATTGCCCCGCAGAACGAAACCGCAACTGCCATTGGCTTTCACGCCAGCGCGCAAAGCATTGCGTTGATGATTGCCAGCAGTATGGCAGGATTGATTTGGGTGCTCACCAACCCGCAGGTAACTTTTTTGGTTTCCGCAGGTGGAGTGTTCGTGGCTTTGATTTACTTTGCATTAAATAAAAAGATTCACACGAACTAAAAATAAAAAGATGAAAACAAATTTTTCTTTGTGTTCTTTGCGTGTATTCTTTGCAGTCTTTGCGTGCTCTGTATTTTTTTCTTGTGGAAATCCTCCTAAAGTTGAGATAGAACAATTCGCTTCTCCTGCTGTGGATTCTGTTCAACCGTCTTCAGAAAAGGCAGTATCAGAAGATTTTGTTTCCATCTTAAAAGGAATCAGCATCGCCAACATCAATCAATATATCCATCCGTCAACTGACGGATTGTGGCTTATACAATCTTCTGGCGCAATGCCGAACATGACCAACACAACGCAAGTAGATAAAAACTTTCCTGTTGATTTTACAAATTGTAAAGCAGAAGAACTCCCAAAAGTAAACTGCGATTCAAAATCGTTATGGACGAAGGATGGGTGTTTTGTCCAGGAAACAAATATGTTCAAAGAAGAAAAAATATGGACGTATTGCGGATTAAGCAAAGAAGATGAAGCAAAGGTTGCTGAACTCGCTCAAACCATTTCATGGACTGTCATCAATACCGGGTTTCATGCGCGTTATTATTTCTCACTCATCGAGGGTAAATGGTATCTCACATTTGTGGATTTGAGGAAGCCGTGTGAAGCGTAACTAAACAAGAGAATACTTTTCTATCTCACCAAATGCACAAACCCTCTGTAAGGTGGCGGGTCATCAATGCTAAGTCCATTTTGGTCCAATTGTTCTGTAATCGTTACCACAAAATAATACACACCGTCTTTTGCTTCGATGCCTGCACTGGTTCTGCCATCCCAGCCGTTGTTGCGCAGAGTGGTGGAGAACAGGTGCACTCCCCATCGGTCATAAATCCGGAGGGAATATTTTTCATAGGAGCATACACCGGGAATGTAAAACACATCGTTAACTCCATCTCCGTTCGGAGAGAATATATTGGGAATTAATTTTTCCTCAAAGCAGGGTTCGGAATAAACTTTAATGGTGGAAATGCTAATGCATCCCAATGAATCGTAAATAGTGAACGTATATAATATGGTATCACCTGTTCCAACAATGAAAACAGAAGCGCAACTGGCGCAGTTAATACCCGTGCCCGGGCTCCATGAATAGGTGTAAGGAGGAGTTCCTCCGTTGAAGGTATCAGTAACTAAAATAATGCTGTCCTGCGGAACGGTTATCGCAGATGTAGCAATTCCATTTACCAGAATAGAATCATTTATCACATCGGTTACAGTTACCGCTCCGCTCAGATTAGGTGCCGGTTCAGTGCACGTATCACCTCCGGGTAAGACATATAGCAACTCAAGTTGAGGAGTCCATGTGCCTGGATTGGTATAGATATGACAAGTATCTGCCCCCGTGGAGTTTAATACCGTCCCGTCTCCAAAATTCCAAATATAACCTGCTGTGTTCTGGGCGCTGGCGCTGAAACAAACGGTAAGCGGATTACATCCCGAAGTTGGAGTAAATGTGAAAGTGCCGACCGCCAATGGAACTATGATAATGCTGTCAAGCCGTAATGTGTCTATGCATCCTCCTGCGTTTGTAACAATAAGCGTAACGCTGTAAATTCCTCCTGTGGTATAGAATGCAGTGGGATTTTGTATTATGGCTGTTCCTCCATTTCCAAAATCCCAGTTCCAACTTGTTACAAATCCCGTAGAAGAATCGGTGAAAGCAATTTGCACAGCACCGCAATACATGGTATCCACTGCCCAACTAAAGTTAGCAGTGGGTTTCAGAATGCGAATGGTATCGGTGATGGTGCTGTCGCATCCGTTTGTATCGGTAACGGTGAGCGTAACAATATACAAACTATCATTCGCGTAAGCGTGTGTAGGGCTTTGCAAAGTGGAAGTGTTGCCATCACCAAAATTCCATAGATAAGTTGGTCCCACTGCCGTTCCTGTACTGGTAAAGGTGAGCACATCAAACTTGCAGGCAAAAGTATCTATTGTGAAAGCAGGGTAGGGGAATGTGGGCTGAATGTAATTTGTTTTGATAATTGTTTTCACACAGCCGTTAGCATCTGTTATGGTCATCGTTACAGAATAAATTCCCGGAACAGTATAAATGTGAATGATGGAATCATTATTTGTTGTCGCGATGGGAGAGCCATCGCCAAAATCCCATACCCATTGCGTAAGAGTGGAGTCAGAAACAGAAGTGTCAATAAAAGTTACAAGGAACGGACGGCATCCTGTAAGTGTGTCGGCATAAAAATATGGATAAGGACCAAGAGCGCCCAGCGTATCAATCAATGTATCCTTGCATCCGTTCACATCGGTGATGATGAGTGTGACGAAATATTGCCCGGTGTTGTTGTACGTGTATGCCGCAGTATCGGCAGTGGATGTATCTATTATACTTGACAAATCACCCAAGTCCCAATAATAGGTGAATGCATCCTGCGAAGTGCTGGTGAGGATAACACTGAAAGGATAACATCCGGTTGTCGCAGCAACTGAGTAACTCGCTATCGGTTCGGCAATAGTGAAAGTTGCAGTGATGGTATTGGAACATCCTGTAGCATAATTATAGGCGGTGAGTGAAACAGTGTAAGGTCCTGTTGCCGTATATGTATGAATAGGATTGATGATGTTGGATGAATCCATTGAGCCGTCACCAAAATTCCAGAACAATGAATCCGCGCCATCGGATGTACTTGTGAATTGAACCGTATAATAATTTGTGCAACTCAGCGTGAAAGTGAATATGGCTTTAGGAGGAAGTATCACCACATTTTGAAGTAACGAAGTATCACCGCAGCCGTTGTTATAAGCGATAAGATAAACCTGATAAGTTCCGGTATCTCCGTAAACATAAATCGGATTTTGTAAAACGCTGGATCCGCCATCGCCAAAACTCCAGTACCAGCCGGTTACATTGCCCGTTGATGAATCAGAAAAGTTCACTGGCAATCCGTAGCAAACCGTATCCTGCAATATTCCGAAGTTGGCAACAGGCGGAATTCCAACCTTAATGCAATTCAGGCATACTACAGTATCTACGCATCCATTCGCGGTTGTAATAGTTAATGTGACAGAATAAATTCCGGTTGCGGTGTAAGTGTTCGAAGTAGCGGGAATTGCCGTCACCGCTGAATTTCCATCACCGAAACTCCAACTGTAAGTGGCAATCGGGTCAACCAAACTGGTGCTCGTGCTTAAGAAATTTACCGTGAGCGGAACGCAGCCGCTGTCCGGAAAGTGAATCATGCTTGCGACAGGAGGAGAAATAAAAATAAAGTTCGACATCACGATGGTAGTTACACAAGGTCCTGCGGCATTTGTAACAGTGAGTGTAACATTGTAAGTGCCGGATGCTGTATATGTATAAACAGGATTTTGCAGCGTGGAAGTTCCCCCATCACCAAAGTTCCAAAGATAATTTGTTCCGCCCGTGGAGGTGTTTGTAAATGTTACCGTGAAGGGAACATTGCACGCTACCATCGTATCAGCAATGAAACTCGCCACAGGAGTTTGATGGATGAGAACAGTTACTGTGGTGGTATCAATGCATCCGTTTGCAGAAGATGTAATGAGTGTAACAGTAAATGTTCCTGCAATTGAATAGGTGTGAGTGGGATTAATCGCTGCGGAAGTAGTTGCATCGCCAAAATTCCAGTTTGCGGTTACTGCCACTGGAACCGAGGTGTTATTGAATGTTATGGTCTGTCCCGTGCAGGCAACCGTTGGGGTTGCCGCAATGCTTGCCACGATGTTTTGAATAATAATATAATTCGGTATCACAAGCGAATCAACGCATCCGCTCTGATTTACGATAAGTGTTACGTTAAATGTTCCTGAAGCGGTGTAAGTGTGCACTGCGGGGTTTGTGTTTGACACTGTTGAAGTAGCACCGTCACCAAAATTCCAGGTGTAAGTAGTTGTTCCTGTGGTAGTGGAAGTATTGGTGAACGTGACAGTGAGAATAGGTGTGCAGGCAAATGTGGGTGCAGCAGAAAAAAACAGAACAGGCGCAGTAACAACCACTATGTTTTGAACGATGACGCTGCCCGAACATCCGTTTGTGTCAGTAACAATTAAACTTACAGGATAAGTTCCGGGAGTGGTATATGCGTGCGTAACAGTGGGAACAGTTACAGTTGTATTATTTCCATCACCAAAATTCCAAGCCCATGTTCCGATGGGCGCGCCACCGGGAGAAATCACAGTGGCATCGGTAAAAGTTACATTTTGTCCAGCGCAGGCAGTGTCAGCGCTCATGGTAAATCCCCCAACGGGTTTGTTGTAAACTACGATGTAGTTGGTTTTGGTTTCAGTATCTGTTGAACTTCCGTTTGAAGCAGTAAGTATTACCGTGTAAACCCCAGGAAGAGTATAAAAGGTTGAAGGAAATTGTGAAGTGGATATAGGTGCTCCATTTCCGAAATCCCAACTCCACGAAGTAGGGCTTCCTGTGGAGAGGTCAGTAAAATTTACAATAAGTGTAGCGCAACCGGCAGTAGGCGAGGCGGAAAAATTTGCGACTACCTGAGCGGAAGCGGAAGTAGTAAGCAACACATAGCAAATAGCAAGTGTATTGCTAATGACTAATGACCAACAACTAATGACTTTTTTGTAAAGAGGTATCAAGTACAAACAGATTAAGCGAAACAAAGATAGCAGTATGTTTTAGATAATGAAATTCAGCGCAACTATTTTTGTCAGCAGTTAGTTGTTAATGGCTTTGTTTCACGAGGATGGCTGATAATATAGATGTAAAAGAAGAGGAAAAGGTTGCATAAACAAGTAAGAAGTAGAAGGCAGAGAGGGCATTATTTTTTCAAAAACGATTTAATGAAAGCAATCAGGAAGCCTAGTACTAATCCGACAATTGCGCCAACTCCCATGCTTATTGATTTCTTCGGCCGGTATGGTTTTTCGCGTATTTCAAAATCAGAATAAACACGTATGTTTTTTGAATTTAATATCAACTGAGAATTATACTCTAATTCTTCTTTGTACAAGTTAATGCCTTCCTTATATATAGTGAGCGGATCCAACGGCTGTCCGAAAACAAAACCTCCCTGTGTTCCTCTTGGCACAAGATGATTTGCAATTACTTTTTTCAAACTGTCTAATTCCGCCTGTTCCTTTTGTAATTTTTGTTTTATGAGTTTTGTATTTTCAATCCAGATAGTTTTTTGCTCAATGACATGAGGATTGTTTTCTAAGTAATTAATGATTGCCGGCTGCAACGTGTTAAAAAAATTATAATCTGACGCATAAACTTTTATTCTGAAAGGCAATCCCAGAACAACCGTATCCTTGTCCTTGTATTTCTCAAACAATTTTGTATCAAAATTATCAAATTCAATCTTTAAAACGCCTTTGGCAATTTCAGAATCAATATCTAATTTTTTGGCGAGTAGTTCCGGGGTCTTATCCTCCACGTAATTCTCCAACCGCTGAATCATTTCGGCACACATGCCATTTGACAGATAGTTTGAGGATAAAATGAGTTCAGAAAAATATACGGGTTTGGAAAATTTATAATGAACAAACCCGCCTGCAATGCCTGTTGCGACAAGAATACTGAATAACAAAATATTCTTAAAACAAAAAGCAATAAACTGTTGCACGGATTTTTTTATGGATGAAGACATTCTTCCAAAAAAATCCAAGATGTTTATTTCATCGCCTGATTGTGCCATGGGCGCAAACTTACAAATAAAAGTTAATCGTTATTTGTTATTAGTTAACAGGCAGCAAGTCACTCAAATGAAACTGTTACGGATAACGATTAACGATTAACGATTAACTTTGCATAATGAATAAATACAAAGTATTATTAACCGGTGGCGCTGGTTTCATCGGCTCCAACATTGCTGAGGGTTTGGTGGAGCATTCGGATATTGATAAGGTTGTTGTATTGGATAATCTTTCCACCGGCTCAGAAGAAAATATTTCCGGATTATTCAAGCATCCTAAATTCAGTTTTTGGAAGGGTGATATTCGTGATTTTAAAACCTGCATGGAAGCATCAAAAGGAATGAATGCGGTGTGCCACCAGGCAGCGCTTGGTTCTGTTCCCCGTTCCATAAAAGACCCGCAAACAACCAATGAGGTAAACATTAACGGAACATTGAATGTGTTAAACGCTGCAAAGGAAAATAATATTAAGAAACTGGTTTTTGCTTCCTCCTCTTCCGTGTATGGAGACAATACTTCTTTGCCTAAAAAAGAAGACGTGATTGGAAATCCATTATCACCCTATGCGGTAACAAAGCAAGCGGGAGAGTTGTACGCGCGGGCATTTAGCAAATCGTATGATTTCAATTTTATTGGCTTGAGATATTTTAATGTGTTTGGTCCCAATCAAAGCCCTGAAGGTGCTTATGCTGCTGTTATTCCCCTTTTTATTCTTAACACGATGCAAAATAAATCATCAGTAATTAATGGCGATGGTTCTCAAAGCAGGGATTTTACGTACGTGAAAAATGTTGTGCAGGCAAACATCAATGCAATTCTTTCTGATAATTCAAATTCGTGGAATAATATTTACAATATTGCTTTCGGAGGATGCGCAACGCTGCTGGAATTATTCGGCATGATACAACAAGTGGCTGGCAAGAACATCAAACCATCTTTCGGTCCTCCGCGGCTGGGCGATATTCAAAATAGTTTAGCAGACATTACAAAAGCAACGAAATATCTTTCTTATGATCCAAAAACATCTTTATCAGAAGGGTTGAAATTAACGTATGATTGGTTTGGTAAAAGAGAAAAATTAGTAGTCAGTAATCAATAATAAATAATCATGGAATTAAAGAATGCAAAAGTTCTTGTGATAGGCGGTGGCGGGTTTATTGGAGGATTTATAGTAAAAGAATTATTGAAAGAACCAGTTTCTAAAGTTATTGTTTACGACAATTTTACCAGAGGAAAAATGGAAAATCTTTCTGAATGCATGAGCGACCCAAGGTTTGAAATTTTTCCATTTGGAGGAGACATTCGCGATACGGATATTCTTGACAAAGCAATGGAAGGCGTGGATTACGTGATTCATCTTGCCGCCATGTGGTTATTGCACTGCAAAGATTTTCCGAGAACGGCATTTGATGTAAACATTGCCGGCACCTACAACGTGCTTGAAGCATGCGTAAAACATAAAATAAAAAAGTTGATTTATTCTTCATCCGCATCGGTGTATGGAGATGCCGTTGAGGTTCCGATGACAGAAAATCATCCGTTCAACAATAAAAATTTTTATGGCGCCACCAAAATCGCAGGTGAAGCAATGTGCACTGCTATTAATGACAGGTACGGACTTTCTGTTATAGGATTACGATATATGAATGTGTATGGACCAGGGCAAGATCAGCACGCGGTGTATAGCGGTGTGGTCCCCATTATGCTCAATAAAATTGATGAAGGAGCAGCGCCAACCATTAACGGAGATGGAAGTCAGGCGTACGATTTTATTTATGTGGAAGACGTGGCAAGATGTAATGTAGATGCTCTGAAATCAAAAACTAATTTCGGTTTTTATAATGTAGGAACCGAAGTGCAAACAACGATAAAAGAATTATGCGATACAATTTTACGCTTGAAAAAGTCACTATTTAAAGTTACCTATAAACCATACAACACGGATGACGCACGTGCATTGGTTCAGAATCGCATCGGTTCTAGGAAAAAAGCCGAGAAGGAATTAGGTTTCAAGTACAACTACTCATTGGAAGAAGGGCTATTGAAATTGATCGATTGGAGAGACAAATCAAAAAAGAAGTGAGTGTGAAAAAAAGAAACATTCCAATTTCTCTTCCGTCAATGGGGCAAGAGGAATGGGAAGCAATCAGAGAACCCATCTTTTCAGGATGGGTTACGCAAGGACCCAAAGTTGCTGAATTTGAAAAACTATTTACTGCGCGTCATCAAGTAAAACATGCCATTGCTGTTTCTAATTGCACCACCGCATTGCATCTTGCGCTTGTCGCCCTCGGAGTAAAAGAAGGAGATGAAGTGATTATTCCTGCATTCACATGGGTGGCAACTGCCAACGCGGTTTTGTATTGCAATGCCACTCCTGTTTTTGTGGATATTGATATTGCAACTTTCAATATTGAACCGAAAGAAGTAGCGAAAAAAATTACTGCAAGAACAAAAGCAATCATTGCTGTTCACCTCTTTGGATTATGCGCCAATGTGGAAGCGATTAAAAAAATCGCTCCTGGAATTGCAATCATTGAAGACGCTGCCTGTGCAGCAGGTGCTGCTTTAAATGGAAACCCGGCCGGAAGTTTGGGAGACATTGGATGTTTTTCTTTTCACCCCAGAAAATCCATCACAACCGGAGAAGGCGGAATGATTACGACTAACAATCAAGAGTATGCTGAAAAAATAAATATGCTCAGAAATCACGGAGCATCTGTTTCAGAAGAACAAAGACATCATGGTCCAAAACCATATATCCTTCCTGCGTTTGATATGGTTGGATATAATTATAGAATGACCGACTTGCAAGGTGCAGTAGGCATTGTGCAATTAAAAAAATTAGACAAGTTTATTGATGAGCGCCAAAAATGGGCGGAATACTATACTAATGAATTGAAAAATATTACTTGGCTTAAAACTCCGCAGATTTCTAAAGAATATAGGCACGGCTGGCAATCATATGTGTGCATGGTGGATGAAACAAAATCGCCAAAGCCACGTAACGAAGTCATGGAATATTTACAGGAGAAGGGTGTAAGCACAAGACCAGGCACCCATGCGGTTCATATGCTTGGATATTATTCAAAAAAATTTGGAATTAATCCACAGCACTTTCCGAACTCTTATAAAGCAAATGAATACTCAATTGCAATCCCGCTTCATAATAAAATGACGGAGGAAGATTTTGAGTATGTGGTACAGCATCTTAAAAATATTTAAGCAATATTAGATGTTTAAGCCAAAATTATTCCTTAGACCAAGAATTATATTGTCTTTTGCTTTAATAGGCATCTTCTACATCGTTTTTTCAAATATTGGTCAATACACAAATGATGCACATTTTGGTGGAGATGATTTTGGATACCAGTCCATGGCGGTCAATTTTGCAAAAGGACATGGCATGCAAAAGTTCGGTGGTCTCGAAAAATTTGATGAATATAAATTCGATAAACTCGATACTTCTTTAATTAATTATTTCAATGAAAATGCCGGGTGGGATTTCTTTTACAGACCGCCTGCTTATCCCTTATTTCTTGGTGTCATCTATAAAATATTTGGAGTACATCCGATTATTGCCAAACATATTCAATTATTGCTTTTAATAATAATTGCTTCAGCTCTTCCTCTGATAGGGTTTTATTACTGGAAAAATATAGGTTTTATTAGCGGACTAATTGCCGGACCTTTATATTTAAGTTTTAATTATAAATTTTCTGAATATATATTGACAGAAAGTTTAATTTCTTTTTCTGTATTTCTTGTAGTGATCTCTTTTATATATGCTGAATATAAGAAATATAATATTTTGTCATCTGTAATATTGGGCATGACAATTGGATTTTGCCTATTAGTCAAAGGAGGTTTCATGTTTATTCCTATTCTAATAGGCATTTATTTATTATATAAATTTTACAAAAAGAGAGATAAAAAATTATTATTAAGTTTGGCTGTATTTACTCTGGTTTGTCTTTTTACGGTGTTACCTTGGTGTCTTTATGCAAGTATGAAATCACATTCTATTGTTTTTGTATCAACACAAGGAGATGCTATTCTGCTCAATACAAACAACGAATATTGCAATAATGGAATATGGTACCCTGAATGGAAAGATAAAAAAGAGAGTTTTTATAATAATGACAACATGGAAGGCAAACCTGGTATAATTAGAGTTCTCAATTTTTATGAACATCATCCTAATTTAATCTTGAAGATATTAGAAAAAAAATTGGTGCAGAGTTATAATTATTTTCTGTTTTTCTGGATAATTATTATTTTATTTATTATAGAGGCATTATTAATCTTTTTTAGAAAGTATTTTAGTGGATTATATATATATCTCTGCATGCTTGCTTTTCCTCTTTTAATTTTATTCGTTACTTATTGGATTATGTTTCTTGGCCAGGATTATCACCATATCTTACAAGCATTTAGTAATAATCCATCCGTAATGAAGTTGGAGGGATGGGCTATTGGGCTATCGGCAATATTCATAGTTTTTTTAATGAGAAAGCACTATTTTTTATTAAAAATACCTTCTGTATTTTATATTCTTTTTTTAAATTTTTTTCTTGTTTCGTTTATAATTGGCGCTGATCATGCAGTATACGCGAGTAGATACGTTAGAGTAATGGATTTTGTTTTTGTTCTTATTGCTGTTGTGTATTCCATAAATCTTATTTCTTTTTTAATTAAGACCCTTGCTAATGGTTACAATACCTAAATTATGTGCAGCATGACATATATTTTTAATTTGAATGCGGTGCGGACATGTCCTCCTCTTATAAAAAAATCACTTCTGCATTAAATCACATGATTATCCGAATGTGAACAAGGTTAATGATTATCAATTTCGCTATCTTTGCATGATAAGATGACGGAGGAAGATTTAAAACATATAACGTATCTATTTAAAAATATCTGATATACTCATGAGAAAAAATTTATTTTACTTTATCCCTTCGATTTATTTTTTTTGTTTCATCATTTTAGAGACAGGAAATCTTTTTGCTCAAAAGGTATTTACATTTGAGGACATCATGACTAATCCCCTATACAATGAGAAACCGGATTTCTCCAAAAAAAATCCTTCAACTATGACATTTAATGCTGACAGCGTAATACTTCCCTATCTTTTTTCCTATCCCATGATTCCCAATCAACTCGATACCCCGGTAACAACTCTTGATGCTCTTGGGCAGCGATTACAAAAATTTGATATTTCTACTTCTGACTTATTTACATCTTATGCAAGCATGAGCATTGTAAATGATACACTTATTGATACAATTTTCAGAGTGGATTTTCAGTTAAACAGCAAAATGTATGAATCATATAGTTATTTTGTTCCCGGTCTAGTGAGTGCGGATTCCGTTGCTTTTATGATTATTCCCGGCTCAGGCTACAATCAATCCACTCAGATATATAATAACAATCTTGCCGATTATCACGGTGATATTGCCGCCCGTGTATCAAAGTATGGAGACACCTACATTTTTACTAAACCCATATATGATTTTCTGGGCATTCATTGGAATGGTAAACTGCTGACACATGAAGCATTCACTGCCCATTTGATAAATAATGGCTATTCATGGGGAGCATATTACCTTACTCAGGCAATTGCTTTGTCAAAGCATTTGAAAAATAAATACAAGAAGTTTATTATTCTTGGACTTTCACAGGGAGGATGGGCAACCACGTATGTTTCTCTTCAGGTGGAGCCAACTGCAGCGGTTGCCGCATCAGGGTATACTATACGGATTCTTACAGTTGCATGGATGGGAATCAATCAGATGATCGGTCATAATATTTTTACTAACTATACAAATCCATTTATTTACAATACTATCCAAGCTCAATCAACAAAATATTTATTTACATATGGGAAATCCGATAATGGCGGATATTTTAAATCAGAAGCGGAAAATCTTTATACCTGCAATTATTTTTCCTCTTTGCCAAATGTTAGCTGTGGCATAGGCAATTGGGCACATCAGTTTGGCGATACCCTAACTACAGAACCTTTTATCGAAGATGTTATACGTCCTGTTCCCATGTTAAATATTGCATCCGACACTGCTATTCTTTGCGCTGGCGATACATTGCTACTTGCAACTGCCAATGCACCCGGCTATCTTTTTCAATGGTATAAGGATAGTTTGCCGATAAGCGGTGCTGCAAATGACAGTTTAATTGTAACTGCCGGGGGAGCATATAAAGTTTGGGTAAGCACAACCAGTAATGTTTTTGCTTATTCATCCCCTATAATAATATTAATGGACACCACTCAGGTTACTCTTTCGGTTTTTACTTCGACTTCATCTGATTCAATATGCCCGGGAGATTCTGCATTACTTGTCAGTTCGTATTACAATTATTCAACTATTGACTGGCTTCGAAATGACACGCTCATTCTGAATGCAAGCGGAAAAGATTCCATATATGTTAAGCTCGATGGTGCATATAAAATCTTTATAACTACACCTGATGGTTGTCAAAAGTATTCAGATCCTTCAACTATTTTTTATAAAGATACTATCAGACCTTTAATTAATATTAATGGAACTGTTCTGTCTGTTGGCACACTTTATCAATCTTACCAATGGTATTATCAGGGAATGCAAATTTCAGGGGCAAATCAGAACACCTATACCGCTGGTTCAAATGGAGATTATTTTGTGTTGGCAACAATGTATAATGGCTGTACGGTTATCAGTGATACGGTGTTGTTTAGCTTGACTAATAACCCTGATTATTCATTTGAAAGTTTTACTCTTTCAGAATTTCATGAAGGCGCACTGCAGATATTAATGGATAATAATGAAAAAGGAAATGTAGAAATTACTATCTACAATGCAAATGGATCTTTGGTAAAAAAAACATCCCACCATAAAAACTCAACTTCTTTTTGTGTACGTGTTCCTGTTTCAACTATTTCTGCCGGAATTTATGTGGTGAATATCAGGTTAAATAATTATTCGTATAATAAAAAGGCAGTAAATTATACTGAATAATTAATTATGTGCGGCATAGCAGGAATTTTTAATTTGAATGAGGTCCCCGCATCCAAGCCGCTTATAAAAAAAATTACTTCCATCTTAAATCACCGAGGACCGGACGGGGAAGGATTTTTTGTTGAAAATAATGTTGCACTCGGACATAAGCGCCTTGCCATTCTTGATTTATCTCCTAAAGGGGCACAGCCGATGTTTTCTAAAAACAGGGAATGGGTAATTGTTTTTAATGGTTGTATTTATAATTTTATTGAACTGAGAAAAGAATTACAGTCACAGGGGTTTTCATTCGATTCTTCTTCTGATACGCAAGTGATCGCTGAAGGGCTATCCGCTCATGGTTCTGCGTTTTTTGAACGACTGAATGGTATGTTTGCCATTGCAGTGTATAACAAGAAAACCAAAGAACTTTTTCTGAGTCGTGACCGCTATGGTGTCAAACCATTGTATTACTGGTTTAATGGAAAGTGTTTGGTGTTTGCTTCAGAAATAAAAGCCATTCTTCAGCATCCTGACTATAAAATTGAAGTTGACCTAAATGCATTGAATGAATACTTTTCCTTTCAGAATTTGTTTGCATTTCACACATTGTTTAAGGGAATAACAATGCTTCCGCCTGCAAATACAGTGAGGATAACTAAAGATTCTCAGGTTATAAAACATCATTCGTGGTGGGATTATGATTTTTCTTCACCCGATGAAAAAATGTCATTTGATGATGCCCGCTTGGAAACGGAACGGCTTTTCCAGCAAGCGGTGAAACGTCAAATGATTTCTGATGTTCCGGTGGGCAGTTATTTATCCGGTGGAATGGATTCAGGTTCCATAACCGCTGTGGCAAGTAAGCATGTAAAACGTTTGTCAACTTTCACGGCCGGATTTGACATGTCTGAAATTACAGGTGTAGAAGCAAATTATGATGAAAGACGGGATGCCGAATTAATTGCGAATTATTTTAAGACGGAACATTATGAGCAAGTGATTAATGCCGGAGATTTGCGATGGTCATTGCCCCGGGTGGTGTGGCACCTGGAAGATTTGCGCGTGGGAATGAGTTACCCGAATTATTATATCAGCCGGCTTGCTTCCAAGTTTGTAAAAGTTTGCCTGCAGGGAACAGGCGGAGACGAATTATATGGCGGTTATCCATGGCGATACTACCGCATATTCAAATCCTTGAATCAGCAGGAATTTTTTGACAACTATTATGGATTCTGGCAGCGGCTTGTCAGCGATGAGTATAAACAACAATTATTTCATGAGAATGTTTTTAAGACAATCGATGTGAATGAGCCAAGAAAGGTATTTGAACGGGTTTTTACCTTTAACAAAAAATTAAAATACGATTCACCCGAACAGCATATAAAAAATAGCTTGTATTTTGAAATCAAAACATTTCTTCCCGGTTTATTGCTTGTGGGGGATAAATTATCTATGGCAAACGGCTTGGAAGAAAGATTTCCTTTCCTCGATAATGAGTTGGTGAATTTCGCACAGAAAATTCCTATCCGCCACAAATTAGGAAATCTGGAAAAGATGAAAAAGATGGATGAAAATATTTTTGGCGGCAAAGAAAAAAAGTATCATGAATTTGATGACGGCAAAAATGTTTTGCGGAAAGCCATGAGCGATTTCCTGCCAGAAAAAATTCTTAACAGGAAGAAACAGGGCTTTTCTGCTCCGGATGAATCCTGGTACCGAGGAGAAAATGCCGAATATGTAAAAGAATTACTTTTGAATACCAAAACTGCCAGTGCTGAATTCATTAACCCAGATTATATCCGCACCATTGTGGACGAACACATCAACAAAAGAATTAACCACCGCCTGCTTATATGGTCATTTATGAATTTTGAATGGTGGTGCAGGATTTTTTTGAACGGAGAAAAAATTGACTGATAAAAAATAACCTTATGTATACTATTCCGATTGATTTTTTTATTTCCCCAATCACTAAAAAAAAATTAACCATTAAGGATGAATTTACTTTAACAGACGAGAAAGGAAATATATTTTATAAAAACAAAGAGTTTGGTTTTTGGAATTTTCTTCCTGGACGTTCACCCCTTTATAATGACGAGCAATGGAATGCATTCAAGAAACTAATTGAAAACTTTGTTGTTTCATACAATCAACATCCCGAAGCAAACGTAAGTTATGATGTAAGGCAAGATGCATTTGACTTTGGTGATTTTTGTAAATACCACGGAAAAGTGCTTGACATCGGAAGCGGACCTCATAAAGTTCCTTCCTATATTAAATACAAAAGAAATCCTGAAGCAGAATATTTCGGGTTAGATATTTTAGAAGGCGAACATCCCAGAGAATATAATTTTGTACAGGGAATGGGCGAGCATTTGCCTTTTAAGGATAACTTGTTTGATATTACTATTTCAGGCACATCACTTTTGCATTATGTAGATATAAAAGCAGGTATTGCAGAAGCGCTCCGCGTAACAAAGTCCGATGGATATTTATGCATCTGGTTAGGAACAAAATCAAAGGATGCTCCCAAGCCGAAGGAAAGCCCGGAGTGGTATAAGAAATTAGAAGTGCCCACAGGTGCTGAAAATCCATTTCACTATAAGCGATACGTGGAAAATGATTTCGAATCTATTTTCACGGAATTAAATGCCAAGGTAATAGACAAAGAAATTCATAGAGCAGATGAATGGCGAAATAATATTTTTTACAGGTTAGGCAAATAGCATCGTTCTAATTCTGAACGGATATGAAAGTTTTCACTTACGGCAATACCCTCAATAATTCATATTACCTCACAAAATTTTTGCGTGACAAAGGGATTGATGCAGAAATGTTTTTAGATAATTCATCCAAATACGGACAGGATTATCCATGGTGGGAGGATACGCATCTTACTCCTGATACTCTTCCTGATTGGATACATTATTATCCCTTCAAACCCAATTTTCTTTTTCCAAATAAGGAGTTCAAAAAAATGATTGTTGAATTTTCAAAATGTGATGTTGCGCTTGTTTCGGGTTGGGGTCCTATTGTCGCCAGCTCAGCAAAAGTTCCTTTCTTTTTTTTTAGCCACGGGGCAGATATTTATGTCACTTTTTTGATTGAAAAAATCAAGAAAGCAATAAGAGACGTTTTTCATTTTCAAAAACCATCCGGAATAAAATCAGCGTTATTACTTGGAGGAAAGCAGAGAAAAGCAATTCATAATGCCGATAGAATTGGGATTTTAATGGGACATCAAATAAATAACTATGTAAAAAAAATGGGATTGTTGAATAAAATGGTTCTCATCCGATTAGCTTGGGATATTGAAAAATACAAACCCCAAAATAGTCCGGAAATGGAAGAAAAATATAATAAATTCGAACTTGTTTATTTTATGAGTACGCGCCATTCATGGAAATCCGTATGGGATGACTTGAAGGGGAATGATAAATTTATTCGTGCTTTTGCAAGGTTTGTAAAAGTAAAAAAACCGAATGTCAAACTTGTTTGTGTTAGAAAAGGGCAAGATGTGTCAGCGAGCATAAAATTGATTACATCGCTTGAGATTGAAAATTATGTGGAGTGGATTGATGAAATTAATAAAGATGGAATACGGGCTTATAATTCATTGTCCAATGTTATTATAGTAGATCAGTTTTGGCACGATGAGTGGATAAAAAAATTTAAAGAAGACATTCATTACCCCCGTGTAGGTTTTGGCGCAACCGGCATAGAAGCATTGTGTGCTTCAAAACCTTTAATCTCTCTTTTCTTTGATGAAGATTTTTATGATGGAAATCACCCTCCCATGCTTTCGGCTTTTACGGAAGAAGAAATTTATCAACGATTAGTTGAGTCTTTGGAAATGGGAGAAAAGGGAAGAAATGAATTGGGAAAAAGAGGATACGAGTTTGTAAAAAAGTATCATGGATGGGAAAACACTGTAAATTTATACATTGAAACGTTGAAAGAAATTTTAGACGAAAGAGCAGGCAAAAATAACCGCTCTACCTCTGATGCTGAAAGAACGACTCAAGTTCATACTTAAAGACACTGCCATTTATGGCATTGCAAATGCGCTATCTAAATTTCTTGTTTTTCTCACCCTTCCGATTATTGTTCAGGTACTAAGCCCTGCTGATTTCGGAATATGGAATTTGCTAACCATGCTCGGGAGTATCATTACTGCAGTTCTTATTTTCGGAATAGACTCAGCAGTTATCCGTTACTATTTTGATGATTCCAGTATTCAGCATCACAGAAATATTTTTAGTCAGGGACTTTTTTTACAAATTTCACTTATCTTGATATTTTCTGTAATTGGATTTTTACTGCCACAATTTTTTCTGAAAACAATTAATATCAATAATTCCTACACACAAATTTTATTCATTGTTTTTATTTGGGTTCCTGCAAATATTTTTTCACAATATTTTCAAAACTGGTTTAAATGGACTTTTCAACGCATCAGGTTTTTAATCATATCACTTGGACTTGCACTCACCAACCTGATTTTTCTATTCATTTATTCTAAGGCAAGCCACCTGGATTTGAAAATGATTCTTTTCATTAATGCCATCTCGTATTGGCTGTTTGTATTGCTTGGACTTTGGTGGTGCAGAAAATATATTCAGTTTAAATTGGATTCACCACTCATGAAAAAACTTATGGCATTTGGTTTTCCCATGATGCTTGTATTGTTAATCAGCACCTTATCGTCTTCGCTGGATAGATTTTTTCTGGTACGTTATCTGAATGTTGAACAGATGGGAATTTATTCTTTCTGCCAGAAATTAAGTATTGTTATGCTGGTGGCTGTTGCAGCATTTCAAACCGCTTTTGGCCCTTTCGCTTTTTCTATATGGGAAAAACCGGATGCGAAACATACTTTTTCACGGTTTCATAGTTATTATATTATAATAGCAGGAGCAATTGCCTTGGGAATCTGCTCATTCAGTAAAGTGCTTGTTATGCTAATCGGAAACCAAACGTACATGAACTCCTCAAAATATCTTCCCATACTTGTTCTGGGCACGCTGGTTTATGGATTGTATTCATTTTCTTCTCTTGGATTTTTTTATTCTAAAAAGATGCTTTTTAATTTATTGTCACTTAGTATAGGTTTAACAATAAACATTGCAGTAAATAGCATGTTAGTTCCGCTGTATAAAGAATATGGAGCCGTAATTGGATTTTTAAGCGGCAATATCGGACTTGTATTTTCTGCTTATTTTTTTTCCAGGAAGTTCTATGTAATAGAATTTTTCTATTACAGAGATGCGATGAAACTGATTTTACTTTCCGGCATGCTGCTATCGACAACTATTTCATTAAGCGATAATATTCTTGCAGAAGCATTTTGCAAAACTTTTATCCTTATTCCTGTTTTTCTGCTCTCTGGATTCTTTCTTCTTACAGAAAACGAACGTAATTTTATTCGCGGACAATTGAGAAAATACTTCTGAATATATTTCTTTTTTTTCTAAACTTATTAAATATATCTTTGTCGAAAAGTGTTATGAATCCAGAGCATATTTCGTTTCTACGCTGCCCAAAAACTTTTAAAGCACTTAATTTTAAAAATGAAAATCTTGTAAATGGAAGGATAAAGGATGGAATTTTAATAGAGCCCATTTCCGGAAATCAATATCCGATTGTCAATTTTATTCCGCGATTTGTTCCGCTAGAAAATTATGCTTCAGGTTTTGGCTTTCAATGGAATACTCACAGCAGAACACAATATGATGAAACTTCAACATTCAATACTACGCGTGACCGGTTTGAAAAAGAAACCGGATGGGGTACCGATTTAAAAGGACAATTTATTTTGGAGGCGGGAAGTGGTTCCGGGCGTTTTACAAACGAAGCGCTTACTACGGGGGCGACTGTTATCAGTTTTGATTATTCCATCGCAGTTGATGCTAACTATAAATCTAATGGTATACATGAAAATGTTTTAATCCTTCAGGCAAGCATTTATGAAATGCCCTTTCAAAAATTATTTTTTGACAAGGCATTTTGTTTTGGAGTTTTACAACATACTCCTGATCCGGAAGCAGCATTTATTAATATTCCTAAGTATTTAAAATCCGGTGGAAAAATTGCCAGTGATGTATATCTCAAAAATTTTAAACGATGGATACTTGGAACGAAATACTGGGTTCGGCCATTTACAAAAGGAAAGGACTCGAAAAAATTATATGACCGAATAAAGAAATATGTAGATTTTATGTGGCCATTGGCTAAGCAGATAAGAAAAATTCCTAAGATTGGTGCGACAATAAATTGGAGGTTAATACTTCCGGATTATTCAAGAGAACTTCCAAATGCTGACGAGAAAACACTAAAAGAATGGACTTACTTAGACGCTATGGATATGCTCTCTCCGATGTACGATGCCCCCCAGACTTTAAAAACATTTAAGAAGTGGCATGTAAAAGCCGGACTAATAGATATTGATGTGCATTACGGATACAATGGTATTGAAGGAAGAGGAACAAAGGCATGAGAACTTATTTAATTAAAATTATTTTTGAGTCATAAATAAAGTATATATTCATTATTAACTATTGCTTTTTATTTATTTAATTCATGTGTGGCATTGCAGGAATATTTCATTACGATTCATCACGAGAAGTTGACGGGTCAGTTTTGAAAAAAATTACAAACTGCCTTTTTCACCGTGGACCGGATGGGGAAGGATTTTATTTCCATAATAACATCGGGCTTGGCCACCGCAGATTATCCATTATTGATTTGAATACCGGCCATCAGCCAATGTTTAATGAGGATAAAAGCATTGTAGTGATTTTGAACGGAGAAATTTATAATTATATTGAGCTGCGTGAAGAATTGAGAAAGTCAGGGTATCAATTTCAAACTACTTCCGATACAGAAGTTATTATCCGTGCGTATGAAAAATGGGGAGTCGATTGCCAGAATAAATTAAACGGCATGTGGGCGTTCGCCTTGTGGGATGAAAAAAAGCAACAACTTTTTATTTCAAGAGACAGGTTAGGGGAGAAGCCCCTATACTATTCTGCTTTCGATAATTCTTTAATTTTTGCTTCTGAAATCAAATCACTTCTTGCATATGGCTGCCCGCCCATTCAAAATACGGAACTCACAGAACTTTATTTATGCCTTGGATATATTCCTACCCCATATTCATTCTATAAAAATATTTTCAAACTCAGACAAGGACATTACCTGATTGTTAAAGAAAATTCTGTTGCAGAACATAAATACTGGGATATTCCTCTCCCGGATGAAAAAAATATGATTACGGACAAAAAACTTGTCTATGAAAAATTCGAATCTATTTTTCGCGATGCGGTAAAAATCCGCATGCGGAGCGATGTTCCTTTTGGAGCGTTTCTCAGTGGTGGCCTTGATTCAGCAAGTGTAGTTGCCGTGATGTCTGAAATTAGCAAAATGCCTGTGCAGACATTCACCATCGGATTTGCCGATAAAGTATTTGACGAACGGAAACTTGCAAAAGATGTGGCAGATAAATTTCATACCAATCATTTTGAATTTGTTGTTGAGCCGGAAAGTTTTGATGAATCACTGAACAAGATACTTCATCATTACGATGAACCATTTGGAGATTCGTCTGCCATCCCTACAGGATACGTATCGAAAATTGCATCGCAAAAAGTAAAAATGGTTTTAACCGGTGATGGAGGAGATGAAGTGCTTTCAGGATACAATTCTTATCAGGTTGAAAAGTTTTCCCGGCAGTATCAACAGATTCCTTCTTTTGTAAGAAGTTTTCTTCCCGCTATGATTTCACCTGTGAAAAATATGGTTAAAGGTAGCATGCGTTATAAGTTAAACCGCATTGAAAGGATTCTATCTTATTCCCATCAATCCTATAAATCCCGGCTTCTGGCAAAATCCTCCTGGTATATTCCTGATATGATTGAGAAAATGACAGAGGATTTGGGTAAGCAAATAAAACTTTCTGACTTCATTGATGATTTCTATGCCAAGTACCCTGCTCAGGATTCATTTTATAAATTGATGCTGTTTCAGTTCAAAGTGCTGCTGCCCGATGACTTTCTTGTTAAGGTGGATAGGATGAGCATGGCATATTCATTGGAAACACGAATTCCTTTTTTGGATTATCGCTTAGTAGAATTCATGGCGCAGGTTGCTAAGAATGTGAAAATGCGAGGGTATGAAAGAAAAAGCGTATTGAGAAATTCCATTGGAAAAAAACTTCCGCCATCTCTTCTTAATGCCCCTAAAAAAGGATTTAGCGTACCGATGCGTGAATGGTTTAAAGACAAAGCATTTGATGCAAAACTTCAAACTTTGTATGAAACGGACTTCGGACTTGACGGTAAAATTATAAAACGAATTATTGAAGACAACAAATCAGGAAAAGTAGATTTAGGAAATTTTATATGGATGCTTTTTACTCTAAAGCGCTGGTCTGAAATAAATATTTCCGCTAAGGTTTAACTCGATGATAAAGATAAGCAAGATAAATGCGATAATTTTTCTTTTGATGTTTTTCGTTTTTGTATTTACATCAAAATTTATGATTTTGCTCCACGTGAAAATTACCGGTATTGAATATATTATATGGTTTGCCTTTGTATGTCTTCTCGGAATAATTAATTTCAGATCTCTTTCTCAGAAAATTATTTTAAAACAAACATATTTTTTAATTCTTTTAATTCTGCTGTTATTTTGTTTCTTAAACTATTTTTTTGTGAATATTCCTCTGATTACATACCTGCAAGGAACCTTTTTTACATTTCTATTCGCAGCGAATTTTATTTTATTTTATAATATAAAAATTGAAAAAAAAGATTTTTACTTCATTATTGATTATGTGATTTTTATTATTGCATTCATTGCTGTTCTGGCATATCTCGAAAGAATTTTTATTAGTCGTGATTATTTCGAGTATGTTTTAAGAGGCGTTCAAACCATAGCAAAAGATCCCTCTTTTCTATCGACAATGCTTAATATTTGTCTCGTTCTATGTTTTTCCATGCTTATGATCACAAAAATGAAAAAGTATTTATATTTTGCCATCTTCTTTTTCATAACCATAGCGATGTTATTATATGTAAAAGCAATAATAACATCGTTGATTATTTGTCTGGCATTCATTTATATTTATTTTCAGGTGAAGTTTAGAAAGGCATATTTCATAATTTTTGGAGCAATGTTGCTTCTTTTACTAATGATTATAGGACCTCCTGTTTTCAAGTCCATCGAATACAGGTATAATCTTTATTTCGGTCAGCATGCAGAAACAATTCCAAGAAATGTGATGTACATTACAGGATATAAAATAGCAAAAGATTATTTTCCTTTGGGAAGCGGACAGGGTACTTTTGGCAGTTATCCTGTTGGAAAAAATTATAGCCCGATATATTATGAATATGGATTAGATGAAGTTCATGGATTAGGACCTGGCGCGTCTAAAAGCAAAAATGATAATTTTTTATTTGACACACATTGGCCGCATATTCTGGGAGAAATGGGATTTGTTGCAACATTTTTTTATTTGTGGCTTTGGTTTTTCCCCGCACTAAAAACATTTCCGTTTATCCTTTCCGGGAAAACAGAAATTAAAGCATTTTCTTTTTTTCTTACAATGATAATGACAACAATTTTTATTGAAAGTATTGCTGCCCCTCTTCCTGACCAACTTCAATTCATAATGATTTATGCTGGTTTAGGCGCTATTGCTTATAAGTTATTATTTAAAGAATTGCAGATACAATAATAAAAAAAATAGAATATTTTTTCTTCTATTTGTGAATATACTCCTGATAAATATCCGGTATGGTTATGTGGGTGGACCTGAGAGGTATATGTTAAATTTAAAAACGCTTCTTGAATCTAATCAACACAGGGTAATCCCATTTTCAGTCCGATACAAAATAAATGAACCTTCTGAATTTGATAAGTATTTTGTTTCGCCTTTAGATGATGAGAACACATATTATTTCAAAAACCAAAAATGGAATATTAAAAGCATTATTAAAACTCTTGAAAGAAATTTTTATTCAAAGGAAGTTGAACGTAATCTATCACGGCTAATTAAGGATGCAAAACCCGATTTTGCCTTTGTGTTGCTATACCTAAGAAAACTTTCTCCGGCAGTATTGACCACTCTTAAACATAACAAGATTCCTTTTTTAGTGCGCCTCTCGGATTATGGAATGATTTGTCCAAGCCATAATTTATTCAGGGAAAATTCTATTTGTGAATTATGCACAACAGGAAATCTATTTCATAGCGTACAATACAAATGTGTTCATGATTCATACGGTGCTTCTCTCGTAAATTACCTGGCAACAAAATATCATATGAATAAAGGATATTTTAATCTCATTGATAAGTTTGTTTCTCCTAGTAAATTCTTAATTCAAAAAATGGTTGATGCAGGCTGGTCCAAAGAAAAATTTTCACACCTGCCTACGTTCGCTTATGTGCCGGAAACCAGGTTATACAAAAAAAATCCTTACCAGATTATTTACTCTGGTAGATTGGAATATATAAAGGGCGTACATCATCTATTGCAATCTGTAAAAATACTTTCAGAGAAACACTCTATGATTGTGAGATTAAAATTGGCTGGAAATGGAAACGAAAAATATATTCTTGAGTTAAAGAACTATTGTTCTAAAAATAATTTGAGCGGAGTAGAGTTTATGGGCAATTTATATAAGGAGGAATTATTCAGACACATTCAGGAATCTGTCTTTTCAGTTATTCCATCACTTTGTTACGATAATCTTCCTAATTCAGCACTTGAAAGTTTATCATTAGGCACACCGCTCATTGCCACAGATCACGGATGTTTTCCTGAATTAGTAAAAGAAAATGAGACAGGGTTTTTATTTAAACATGGCAATGTGGATGATTTAGCCGTAAAGATGAAATTGCTTTTTGATAATTCTGAACTATGTAGAGAAATGAGCCATAAAGCAGTTGCTTTTATAAAAGAAAACTATTCTCCGCAAAAACATTATGATTCATTAATCTCGGTCATTGAAAAAATAAAATCGGTAGATTAGCAATATTGATTCATGAATTCATACTTCAATAAATAAATTGATGAACATTGCCATTATTGGTACACGGGGTATTCCGAATAATTACGGTGGATTTGAGCAATTTGCAGAATATCTTTCAACGGGTCTAAGTGAACGCGGACATTCCGTTTCAGTTTATAATTCACACAATCACCTGTTTCAGCATAGCAAATGGAACAATATTGATATTGTTCATTGTTTTGACCCCGAATATTTACTTGGTACTTTCGGACAATTTATTTATGATTTTAATTGCATTCTCGATGCAAGAAAAAAACATTTTGATATTATTTTACAACTAGGATACACTAGCAGTTCTATCTGGAGTTTTTTATTTCCTAAAAAATCAAAAGTGATAACCAACATGGACGGGCTTGAATGGAAAAGAACTAAATATTCAAAACCCGTTAGAAATTTTTTGAAATACGCTGAAAAACTCGCAGTGAAAAACAGCCACCTCCTGATATCGGATTCAATCGGCATTCAGAATTATTTGAAGAATGAATATAAAATAAAGTCGACTTTTATTCCGTATGCTGCTGTTCCTTTCATTGCTGTTAATAGTTTGCTTATTGATGGTTTTGATGTAAAACCATATGAATATGATTTGCTGATTGCGAGAATGGAAGAGGAAAATAACATTGAAACAATTTTAGAAGGAGTAAGAAAGGCAAAGATAAATCGAAAATTTCTGGTGATTGGTAGCCACAAAAATTCTCATGGACAATACCTGAAAAAAAAATTTGAATCTATTCTCTCTATCCGGTTTATAGGTGCAGTATATGATTTACATGCGCTAAACAATCTTAGATATTTTTCCAACCTTTATTTTCATGGACACAGTGTTGGCGGAACAAATCCATCGCTGTTGGAAGCGATGGCATCTTGCGCGCTTATTTGCGCGCATCGTAATGTTTTTAATCTTTCTGTTGTAGAGAACGATGCGTATTACTTTGAATGTTCTAAAGATGTGGCGGATATCTTACAAAAAATACGAAAAGACGACTCTGAAAAAAATAAAATCGATAATAATGCAAGAAAAATTGCAGAAGTATACAATTGGAAAAAAGTAATTGATCAGCATGAACAATTATTTCTTTCTATCTTATCAAAAAAATAAACTGACAACTAAAAGTAAAATGAATTTCAATGAATATGTGAGAAAATTTTTCGAGTTCTCTCTGTTTCTCGTGGTTGCTACTATGCCGTTTCATTTACTTGCAAATAGCGTAGCAATTATTCTACTTTCATTTGCCTGGTTACTGGAAGGAAATTTCTCACTGAAGATTAAACTCATCATGCAACGTCCGCTGATAGTCATCTTTTTTATATTTTTTTTGCTATTTCTGTTAGGCATGTTACACACTTCCAATATAGAATTTGGAATATTCAATCTTCAAAAAAAAATCTCTCTTTTTGTTTTCCCTCTTATTATTGGCACAAGCATTTCATTCAATGAAAAAATAAAAGAGACTGCGCTTTTTGTTTTTGTTGTCTCATGTTTTGCCGCTTCTTTATTATGTTGTGTAAATGGATTATTTTATTTTATATCCTTTAAAGACAGTCTCTATTTGCTTCATGAAAAACTTTCTTCTGTTATTAATTTTCACCCTCCCTATTTTGCAATGTATTTATCTTTTTCAATTTTCATAATTTTTGAATGTATAAGGAGGGATAAATTTATTTTAAATCACATTCAAAAAAAAATTCTTGTAGTGATTGCTTTTTTCTTTTTCTGTTTTATTATCCTATTATCTGCAAGAACAGCACTGGTATTTCTGTTTTTAATTTTTATGACCAGAGAAATGTATTTTCTTTATAAGAAAAGGAAATTAATGATAGGGATAATTGGCTTGTTGTCTATGCTTGGGGTTACTATATTTCTCATAAGCCAATCTGCCTATTTGAAAGATCGATTCGTTAAGCCACTTTCGTCCGATATATCAGCAATTGATGGCGGAAAAGAAACTGGATTATCAATAAGATTGGTAAAATGGAAATGCAGTATGGAAGGAATTGCAGAAAATCCTTTGGTAGGTACAGGAACAGGAGATGCAGTGGACTATCTGGTAAAATGTTATGAGAAAAAAAAATTCTGGGGGATGTATCCTCAATACCGGTTTAATTCGCATAATCAATACCTCGAAACTACTCTTACGCTTGGAGTCCCGGGATTAATTTGTTTCTTATTGTGCATCATGGTGCCATTCCTCTCGGCATGGCGTAAAAGCAAGTATCTTCTACTTTCTTTTATTACGCTATTTTGCTTTTGTTCCCTTACAGAATCTTTGCTTGAAAGGCAGCAGGGAATTGTATTTTTTACTTTCTTCATTTCACTGTTTTCTTTTTGTAAAGAGAAATAATTTTCTGCCATGCAACGTTATTGTTGCTGTTCTCGTCCAAAGTTTGATATTTGCAGTGGTTTCAAAAAAGAACGCCTATGCCTGGTCTTTATTCCAAAGTTATCAAGCCCATCCATTTTACCGGAGATATTCTCATAACAAATATTTCTTTTTTGCTTTCTTATTATATTGTTTTCGGCACATTCGATTTTTTTTTTGATGGGCACTATCTTGGACTTATTTTTTATTACAACATTGCATGGATTGCTACAACTTATTTCCTCGATGTTTACAAATTATACCGTGTTGCGGGATTTCTTGGAATATTCTTGAACCTTGCACGCTTTCTTCTTTTTTATTTTGTTCTCATTATTGCTTTTAACGGAATAGTGACCGCCTTAGGTTATTCTCGCCAGCAACTTCTTTTTTCTTTCGGCTTTATTTTTTCCGGAATAACTTTGTGGAGAATTGTTGTATATTTTATGCTAAGGATTTACCGCAAAAGCGGGTATAACTATCGGAAAGTTGTGATTGCAGGTTTCAGCGATGCCGCCCATGACCTGCATAGTTTTTTTGTTTCACACCCGGAGCATGGATATAAGTTTCTGGGAATTTTTGACGATGATGTGACTAATCATCCTCATCTGAAAGGAACGTTAACTAACATGGAGAAATTTATTTTAGAGAATGATGTGGACGAAATTTACTGCATCATGTCGAGATTGGGAACGGAACAGGTAAGTAAAATAATGAATTTTTCTGACAATAATTTTGTTCGGGTAAAATTAGTGCCAGGGCTTACGGAGTTTCCATATAAAAATTTTAAACTGGATTTATATGATTATCTTCCTGTGATTGCCGTAAGAACCATTCTGCTTGACGATGGAGCAAATAAATTTATAAAGCGCGCCTTTGATGTATTTTTTTCCTTTTTCATTTGCATATTTTTTCTTTCCTGGCTTATTCCTATACTTGGTTTGCTTATAAAATTAAATTCAAAAGGCCCGGTGTTTTTCAAACAAAAGCGTTCCGGATTAAATAACCGCGAGTTCTGGTGCTTGAAGTTACGTTCGATGCATGTGAATAAAGAAGCGCATACAAAGCAGGCAACTTCGAGCGATGAGAGAATAACAGAAGTGGGAAAGTTTTTGAGAAAATATCATCTTGATGAATTGCCTCAGTTTTTCAATGTATTCATTGGGGATATGTCCGTAGTGGGTCCGCGTCCGCATATGCTTAAGCATACAGTGGAATATTCTCAGATAATAGAAAAATATATGCTGCGTCACTTTATCAAACCCGGCATTACTGGACTTTCACAAGCAGTGGGACTGAGAGGAGAAACGCAAAATCCTGCATTGATGAAAAGAAGAGTAAAAACAGATTTGTTTTATATTGAAAACTGGTCTTTCCTGCTAGATATAAGAATTATTCTCCTTACTATCCTGAATATTTTTAGGGGAAATAATAATGCAGCATAGGAAGTTAGTTGCCCCTCCGTATCAATTTTATAATTTCTTCCGCAAGGTCATCGGCAAAAAGATGATCCGATTGAATAATATGATTTGCTTTTTGGTAAATCGGTTTTCGCTTTTCTAAATTTGCCTCAATGAAATATTTTAAATCAACTTCATTCAAATCGCGGATGAGTGGGCGTTTCTTCCGTGCTTTTGATAACCGCTTTACAAGTACGTCTAAACTCATTTCAAGATAAATAGAAATCCCGTTTTTATTTATGAGTTGAATATTATTATGAAAGTAGGGAGTTCCTCCACCTAGAGAGATAACAACATTTTCTTTATTTAATAATTTTTTTAAGTATTCGTGTTCAAGCAGGCGGAACTTTTCTTCTCCATCTGCGTCAAAAATTTCTGTTATTGTTTTACCTGTTTCCTTTTCAATATGCTTGTCAAAGTCAATGAAATCAAAATTTATTTTCTCAGCCAGTCGTTTTCCAACTGTTGACTTGCCGCTGCCCATGTAGCCGATGAGAAAAATTTTCATGTACAAATATAATCTGTGTATCATTACCCGATAATAATTCCTTTTGGGGATTGCAAAATGCTTATATCTTTGCGCCCCTAAAAAAGTTATTCGTCCGCCAGTTGATGGATGGTAAATGACTAGACGAGTAACTAATAACGATTAACCAATAACAAAACCGATCCCGTAGCTCAGCTGGTAGAGCATTACACTTTTAATGTAGGGGTCCTGGGTTCAAATCCCAGCGGGGTCACTACAAAATTATCGCTAAGATGCGATAAGGTTCACAACCCTGTAACTCAATAGAGTTACAGGGTTTTTGCTTTAGTAAGGGTCAGCATCTTTCATCTTTTGTCACATTTTGGTTCACCAATACTTCACCAAAACGAAGTACTTCACCAAAATAAATTTTACAATGACAAAAGCAACAATCATCATCTTCCCCTACGAAAAAAAGAAAAGCACAAAGAACAACCTTATCCCTATTTTATGCTCGCATTCTACTCATTATAGTCAATGCTCTCTACAAGGAGTAGTTGTATTCTTGGTGTTTAGAGCGTTGGTTTATTTTTTTTCTATCTTCACAGCGCACAAAAAAATACATGGCACAAGTTGAATTGATAATGCCCAAAATGGGGGAAAGCGTTCATGAAGCCACCATCATCAAGTGGCTGAAGAACGAAGGGGATAAAATTTCTCTTGACGAACCTATTCTGGAAATTGCTACCGATAAAGTTGATTCTGAAATACCATCCACTTCAGAAGGAACGCTCGTTAAAAAACTTTTCAAAGACGGAGATGTGGTGCAGGTTGGGAAAGCGATTGCGGTAATTTCTACATCGGTTGAAACATCGGTTTCTTCTTCGCCATCTCTTACCCCTTCTGTTTCCCAAAGCAAACCGCTTCCGCCAGTTTCTAAAAACGGAGAGCAGGTTTCTGCTTCTGTATTGGAAAACACATCTATAGAAAAAACCTCTTCTGGAAAATTTTATTCTCCTCTTGTAAGAAATATCGCTAAGTCAGAGGGGATTTCCATTGCTGAACTTGAAACTATTTCGGGAACAGGAAAAGATGGCAGAGTTACCAAGCATGATATTCTTTCCTTCCTGCCGAAGAGAAAAAAAACAACTTCATCTATACCAGAAATTTCTTCACCTGCTGTTTTCGTTTCTGGCAATGATGAAATAATTGAAATGGACCGCATGCGCAAACTTATTGCTGACCATATGGTAATGAGCAAGCGCGTATCACCACACGTTACATCCTATGTAGAAGCAGATGTGACTAACATTGTGAAGTGGAGAGATAAAATAAAAAATGATTTTGAGAAACGTGAGAAAGAAAAAATTACTTTCACCCCTGTATTTATAGAAGCGGTAGTGAATGCAATCAAAGATTTTCCGATGGTGAATGTGTCGGTGGATGGAACAAAAATAATTTTGCGTAAGAATATAAATATTGGAATGGCAACCGCGCTGCCTTCTGGAAATTTAATAGTGCCTGTGATTAAAAATGCAGACAGGTTTAATTTGTTCGGGCTTACAAAAACAGTGAATGACCTTGCCTCTAGAGCGCGCGCGAATAAATTAGTACCCGATGAAATTCAGGGTGGAACATTCACGCTTACCAATGTAGGTGTATTCGGAAACGTGATGGGAGCGCCCATTATCAACCAGCCGCAGGCGGCAATTCTCGCAACAGGAGTGATAAAGAAAAAACCAGTAGTAATGGAAACTGAATTTGGTGATTCTATCGTGATTCGAAGCATGATGTTCCTCTCACTTTCGTATGACCACCGCGCGGTGGATGGAATGCTGGGCGGAAGTTTCTTAAGACGTGTTGCGGATTACCTTGAAAAGTTTGACGTAAATCGTACAATATAAATTACACATTATCAAATGAAACAAATTTCAAAACACAGATGTAGTTTACTGTTTACTGTTTACTGTTTACTGTTTACTGTTTACTGTTTTTCCCAGCAAGAACAGGATACAATGAAAGTAAATTACAGAGACATCTTTGATCAGGCGGAAGGATATCTTCTGAATGAAAACTATGATGCTGCACTTCCTCTTTATGAAAAATTGCTCAGTCAGAATCAAAACAATGGCAACTGGAATTTCAAATTAGGGCTGTGTTATCTCAATTCTCCCACTGAATTCAGCAAGTCAGTGAATTTTCTTGAACGCGCATCTTCAACCCTTTCTTCCAACAGCAAGGATGATTCGTACAAGGAAGAGAAAGCACCTAACATTGCTTATATGTATCTGGGCGATGCGTACCACCGAAATTTTCGTTTCGATGATGCCATCGAAGTGTATAAAAAATTCAAAACATATATTTCTGAAAAAAATAAATCTGACTTATCTTATATTGATTACAAGATACAGGTTTGTAAAAATGCAAAAGAACTTACAGCAGATCCTGTGAATATGATTATCAAAAATCTTGGCGATTCCATCAATAGCCCCTACGCAGATTACTCTCCAGTCATTTCTGCCGATGAATCCATTCTTCTTTTCACTTCCCGCAGGCCGGAAAACGTGGGCGGATTAACAGCCGATAACGGAAAATACTTTGAAGACATTTATTTATCCTATCGAACTGAAGATGAAATTTCATGGACAAAGGCGAAAAATGTTGGCTCACCAATCAACACTGCCGGGCACGAAGCGACCATCGGAACTTCCATTGATGGACAACTGGTTTTTATCTACAGGGATGACGTGGACAGCGGAAGCATTTACACCACCAGCATGCAGGGCGATAACTGGACCATTCCTGAAAAAGTTGGCGGTGATGTGAACAGCAAGCACTGGGAATCGCACGCAACACTTTCGGCTGATGCCAACACGCTTTACTTTGTAAGCAATCGTTCGGGCGGATATGGCGGAAGAGATATTTACCGATGCAAAAAACTTCCAACAGGACAGTGGAGCAAGTCAATAAATCTTGGTCCAAACATCAATACTAAGTACGAAGAAGATTCTCCGTTCCTTCAGCCGGGAAGCAGTACACTTTATTTTTCTTCACAGGGGCATAAAAGCATGGGCGGGTTCGACATCTTCACCAGCAATTTTATTGATACCGGAATTATGGGCGGATGGACGGAACCGGAAAACATCGGTTATCCTGTGAACACAACAGGCGATGACATTTTCTTTTTTCCTACGATTGACAATAAGCGCGCGTATTATTCTTCGTTTGCGGAAGGAAGTTTGGGCGATAAGGATATTTACATGCTCACACTTCCTGAAAAAGAAGAATCAAAACTTACCGTGCTTCGCGGAACAGTGGTAGATGATTTTGGAAAACTTCCTCCAGGGGTGATGATTACTGTGGAAGATGCAAACAACGGAGATATTGTCGGCAATTATGTCCCTAATCCCAAAACAGGAAAATACCTTTTCATTCTTCCTCACGGGAAAACATACAAATTAATGTATGAAGCGGAAGGTTATCATTCCGTGACCAACACCTATAAGGTAGAGCCGGGCAAAGAATATCTTTCCACCGAAATGGTTTTCATCCTGAAAGAAGTGAAACTCGAAAAGCAAACGCTCGGCACCGTGGGAATTTTTGGAACGGTAACAGACATTCAGAAAAGAATGGTGAAGAACACCAGCATCAAGGTGGTGGATAATACCACCGGAAATTCAGTCGGCAATTATTTTTCTGACAAACAGGGAAAATTTGCTTTCGTGCTCGAGCGCGGGAAAAATTACAACCTCTCTTTTGAAGCCGAAGGATATTTGTTTCAATCGGAAAATGTGAACATGCCCAAAGAGAAAGTGTATTCTTCCGTGGAAAAAAATGTGGTGCTTCAGCCCATCGTAATAGGAAGCAAAACCATTCTGAATAATATCTTTTTTGATTTCAACAAAGCAAAACTCCGCAAGGAATCTTTTGTGGAACTCGACAAGATTTACACAATGCTGAAAGATAAATCTGACATCAAAGTTGAAATATCGGGGCATACAGATAATAAGGGCGATGACAAACTGAACACAAAACTTTCAAACGACAGAGCAAAAGCGGTGATGGATTATTTGGTGAAGAAGGGAATCAGTAAATCGCGCCTCATCTCGAAGGGTTACGGCAAAGACCAGCCCATTGCTGCAAACGATGCCGACGAGGGCAGGCAGTTGAACCGAAGAGTGGAGATGAAGATACTGGGGAAATAAAAGAAGATGCCCCGTCCCTAAAGGGAGAAGACAAATGATAAAAACGAATAATAACAATCAACACCTTTTACCTTCGGTCGCAACCTATGGTTATCTTTAGGGTTGGGGCAAAATATATTTTTTGCTTAGGTTATTTCTTTCATTATATTTGTTCATTCAAAAAACAAGCACCGCTTTTCGCCATTAACAAATAACTATTAACGATTAAATTAATTTTTATGAGCAGAACTAAACTCCTCGATTTGTATCAGCGTCCGGGCTGGCAAAAACTAACCACCATGCAGGACCTCCGGAAAGAAAATGAGGAAATGAAAAAAGAAGCCGAGTATTTGCGTAAGCGTTTCGGCAGCATTTCTGAAAAAAAGAAACAGGTGGAAGACCGCTGCAACGATTTGAAAACAACTGTTTCTAATTTGCGTGAAGAACTTGCAAACACAAAAGAAGATAATGCCAACCTCCGCAAGGACAACGCATCACTGCGTGAACAGGTGCGCTTCTTAAAAGCACAGGTTCCTAACCTGAAACCGAGTATGGAAAGAGTGAGTTAAACATTTATAGTAAATCCTATTTGCAATAAAAAAGTCCTGCGAAATTTCGCGGGACTTTTTCTTTTACAGTACTTGTGATTTTCTAAATCACCTAATTAGCGACACCGTTCCTGATATTTTTGAATCATCTCCGTTGGATGCTTTGCAGTTTATCAGGTACATGTAAACACCTTGCTGGCAGGGGTGGTTTTTCTTTTTTCCGTCCCATCCTTCGGCAGGATTATTTGTGCGCATCACGGGAGTTCCTGTATTATCAAAAATCGTGAATGTATAATCGTTTGGTTCAATGAAACCGATGACAGGAATAAAAATATCATTCATGTTATCCCCGTTTGGAGTAAAACAATTCGGCACATAGATTTTCGGATATTCATACACCTTCGCAATATTTGATACACTTGAATCTTTAAAGCCAAAAGTGTTTCCGCTTCCTTCAATGGCAATCACTTTATAAGAAAAAATTCCTTTGCTCGAAAGATATGGCGCCACATCATCTGTAAAAATTCCTCCGCTGCCTGTATAAGAATAAATTCCGAAGGGAGCAGTGTCCCACACTCCATCCACCGCGCGATAAATTTCATAATGGTCAACATTGCCAAGCCAGTCCGCATAATCATTCCACGAGAGTGTGATGTCGAGGTTGGGGGTAATTTCCCCTTTAAGGAGCATGGTGATTCCCGGATTAGATGTCATTATCACATGCGCGCAGGAATCCATCGCATCCCATCTATACGTGTAGTTGTTCGTCAACGCATTGATGGAATTATCTGTATAGGTAAGTATATTTCCTGTAGGTTTTGGCAGATTGAATGTGTCAGAAAAAATTCCGCTTGTGCCTGTTGCCCGCAGCAAGTTGTATGATCTTACGCTCTTTCCTGCAGTGTCAACATGCGCGGTAATTTGTATGGATTTATCCGAGAGAACAGTTGCATATCTGTTGTAAGTAAACGTGGGCGGCTGCGAAACATTGGCGATGAAGCATGCCTTGTTGGAAGTAGATGTTTTTGTTCCGTTGGTTGCGCGGATGAAGTAGCAGTAAGAAGTTCCGAGGGAAAGACCTGTGTCCATATAATCGATATCAGAAGCAGAGTTGGTACCCAGCAATGTGTAAGGGCTTGCGTTCACACTTCTGAATATTTGATATTGGCTGACTGGCGAATTCATATTAATGTATGAATTCCACACAAGCGAAGCAGTGGTTGCACAAATATCAAAAGTTGCAGAAAGGTAAATGGTGTTGTGCTCAATTCCCTGCGGGGAAATATTATCGCAAGAATCAAGAAACGCAATTCTGAAACATTCAGAGAGGGCTGAAGCATTTGAAGCGAGGTAAGTATAAAATGCAGGAATAACCGGAACGGTGTCAATAGGAATCCATGTAGTACATCCTGCTGTTCCTTTATATATCACCACCGAAACTGCATCCGGTGATGGTGATTGATACCAACTGATGGTTGCAAGACCTCCTGCGTTCACACTAACGGTATCAATTGGAGCACTGGTGGGAGAAGTTTGGTCAGTTAAACCAATTGCTCCGGCAATATTTGAAACCGAAGAGCAGCCGGTGTTGTCAGAAATTTCAATTCGATAATTAATAATATCAGTGACTTGACTGCAAACATCAATGGTGTCAGTATAAGAAAGGTTTTGAGTGCTGTCGCGCAGCATCCAGTTACCGGATGGATATTCCATGTAAATCTTATACCATCCGCTTGAAGTGGAAATTGGCTGATTGGAAATCTTGTTCCAGTTGAGAAAAGCATCTCCGCCTGAATTGGCAACGGTGAGAAATATTGTTGAAAAAGTATCTTTGGGAATTGAAAAAGAGGGAAGATTATCTTCCGTGAACACGCGGTAATACATTCGTTTGTTATTTGCATTTGCTCCACTATGAGTGCAGGAATTCGCAGCATAAGGGATAACCGTTGTATAGGTAGAAAAAGGAATCATGGCTGGATTAGAAGAAGTATCCACATGATATGAAACAAACCCGCCAGGCGATGGAATTACCCATGTCAGCAAAACATCTCCATTTGTCTGTACTGAAATACATTTAACATCAGGAGAAGACATCTGTGAAAAGGCAGCAGCGGGCAATAGCAAATAGGCACAAAGAGAAAAAGATTTGAAGAGATTCGAAATTTGTTTCATGCGTAATTCGTAGGGATAGCAAATTTACCGATTAAACGGTGAACTGTAAAATATATTTGCCTTGCCAATGTAAAAACTTATCTATTTTCGCAATCAACAATTCAAAATTTCACGCCATGTCATTATTCAGAAAAAAACCTGTCAGCGCTTACTTGGCTGATATGAAAAAGAGCGAATTGAAAAGGGTACTCACCAAGTGGGGGCTCACTTCGCTTGGAATAGGGGCAATTATTGGCGGTGGTATTTTCACCTTAACTGGTATTGCAGCACATAATTTTGCTGGTCCCGCACTTGCGTTATCTTTTGTTATAGCAGGAATTGGCTGCGTATTTGCCGCATTGTGTTATGCTGAGTTCTCTTCCGTTCTTCCTGTTGAAGGTTCTGCTTATGCTTATGCCTACGGAACTATTGGAGAATTATTCGCCTGGTTCATTGGCTGGAACCTTATTCTTGAATATATGATGGGTGCTACCACCGTTGCCGTTGCATGGAGCGGATACTTTGAAAAACTTCTTCATCTTTTTGGAATTGATTTGCCGATTTGGCTGATGAACGACCCTGTTACTGCAAAAGAAAAAATTGAAGCGTTGGTGGCATCCGGACAGCAAGTTTCAGATTTCGGTTTTGCTTTCAATCTTCCCGCGTTCATTATCACCTGGATAGTAACCGCGATTTTAGTGAAAGGAATTAAAGAGGCGGCACGCACCAACAACATTATTGTGATTATTAAAGTAGCGGTTGTGCTTTTCGTAATCATTGCAGGTCTGTTTTATATTGACACAGCAAACTGGACTCCGTTTATTCCTGCAGAGATTGTGGATGAAAAGGGCGATTCTCATTTCGGATGGTCGGGTGTAATAACTGCCGCAACCATTGTGTTCTTTGCCTACATCGGCTTTGATGCCGTATCCACACAAGCAGGCGAAGCCATCAATCCAAAGAAAGATGTTCCGTTTGCAATTATCGCCTCGCTTCTCATTTGTACTTTTTTATATATAGTGGTTTCTCTTGTTCTGACCGGAATGGTAAGATATGACCAGTTAGATTTACGTGCACCTGTTGCCTCTGCATTTTCAGCGGTGGGTTTAACATGGGCAGTTTATCTTGTCACTATTGCAGCAGTAGCGGGATTAACTTCCGTGATGCTAGTGATGATGCTCGGACAAACAAGAATTTTCCTCGGAATGGCAAATGACGGATTGCTTCCCAGAAAATTATTCGGGGCGATTCATCCAAAATTCAAAACACCCTGGAAGAGTACTTTAGTGGTGGGATTCATTATTTCTGTTGTTGCTGCACTTACTCCTATTGATAAAGTTTCTGAAATGTGCAGCATGGGAACACTCCTTGCTTTCGGAATGATTTGCATTGCCGTGTGGGTTCTTCGCGTGAAGCAACCAAATCTGGAAAGACCTTATAAAGTTCCTTTTCTTCCGGTGGTAGCAATTCTTGGTGCAGGATTTAATTTGTTCCTGATGACCCGAACACGCCATGACACACAGGTGTTTTTTGTAATCTGGAGTGCGCTGGGAATACTTGTTTATTTCCTGTATAGCCGCAGAAACAGTAATCTGCATACAAAATAAAATTTCTGTTTGAGAAGTCTCCTGAATTTTTCAGGGGACTTTTTGTTTTTATGGAAAATCAAAACACAGAACCGGAACTCAAGCGTTCGCTCGGTCTCATTGACGCTACAATGATTGTGGCGGGTTCCATGATTGGCTCTGGAATTTTTATTGTGAGCGCAGATATGTCTCGCGCGGTTGGTTCTGCGGGATATTTAATTTTACTTTGGATAATTACAGGAGTCATCACTGTGCTGGCAGCGCTTAGTTACGGAGAACTTGCCGGCATGATGCCCAAAGCAGGCGGGCAGTTCGTTTATATCCAGCGTGCATTCGGAAATCTTACATCATTTCTCTATGGCTGGACGGTCTTCACTGTAATTTCTACAGGAGTGATTGCCGCAGTGGCTGTGGCTTTCATGAAATACTCGGCAATATTTTTTCCTTCACTGAATAATGAAATCCTAAACATTGCAGATGGAAAATTCACCATCACCATCGGACAACTATACGCGATTGCGAGTATTGTTTTTCTCACATTTATAAATACGCGCGGAGTTAACAGCGGAAGGATGATTCAAACTGTTTTCACCTCAGCAAAACTTCTTGCCTTGTTCGCGCTGATCGTTCTTGGAATTTATATCGGGATAAAAGGAAACACACTTGTTGAAAATTTCCACCATGCTTGGGACGCAAGCACTACAACTTATAAAGATGGCGTTCTCACCATTGTTCCCATAGCAGGAATTGCATTGATAGGCGCGATGGGTTCCACTATAATCAATTCGCTTTTCTCAGCAGATGCTTGGAACAATGTAACCTTCATCGCAGGAGAAATCAAAGACCCGAAACGAAATATTCCCCGCAGTTTGTTTCTTGGAACATTTCTTGTCACCACCATTTATATACTTGCGAATATTGCATATCTCTGTTTGCTTCCTCTCAAAGGCGATCCGCATGCAACTGATGTTACAGGATTGGGAATTCAATTTGCAACAAACGATAGAGTAGGAGCGGCAGCAGCATCCATGATTTTTGGAGATACTGCTCTATTTATAATGGCGGGATTAATTATGGTTTCGACTTTTGGATGCAACAACGGTCTCATCCTTGCTGGTGCGCGCGTTTATTATGCGATGGCAAAGGACAAATTATTTTTTCAAAAGGCAGGAGAGGTAAATTCAAACAGCGTTCCTGCGAATGCGTTATGGTTTCAATGCGCTTGGGCTTGTGCGTTGTGCCTGACAGGCACCTATAAGGATTTGGTGAACTATTCCACCTTCGCTTCCATGATTTTTTATATCGTGACCATTGCGGGAATTTTTGTCCTGAGAAAAAAAGAACCGAATACAGAACGTCCTTACAAAGCATTTGGCTATCCGATTCTTCCTGCGCTGTATATTCTTGCCGCGCTTGCCATTTGCACTATCCTTATTATATATGATGGAAGAAATACCGGATTTGGTTTGGTTTGCGTTGGGCTGGGCATCCCTGTATATTACCTGACTGTTGGCAGGAACAAAAAATAATTTCCCTCTATGGGATTCAAAAATTTTCTCCGCGATTATTTTACTTTCAACAGAAGAGAGCGCAGAGGAGTATTTATTTTGCTTTCAATTATTCTCTTACTGATTCTCTATCTTTCTTTTTCTGATTTATTTTTTCCGAAAGAACAAACAGATTTCTCAATGTTTGAAAAGGAAATATCCGCATTTGAAGAAGCGCAGAAGCAAATCACCGATTCAATTTCAAAAGAGAGAAGTTATTTTTCAGATTTCAGCATTCATGAGGCAGACAGTGCGGAACGATTTTCTTTCAACCCGAATCATTTGCCTGATGAAGATTGGAGGCGGCTCGGCTTGTCCAACAATCAAATCAAAACAATAAAAAATTATGAAAGCAAAGGCGGAAAATTTAGAACAAAGGCAGATGTGAAGAAAATGTATTGTATCACTCCTGAATTTTATGCTTCGATTGAACCGTATATTCAAATTCCAGATGAGAAAAAATCATTTAAGAAAAATGAACCTCCAACTTCTAACTTCAAACCTCAAACGGCTGTAGTGGAACTCAATTCCGCTGACACAACCGAACTAAAAAAACTAAAAGGCATCGGTTCTGCTTTTGCGAAACGGATTGTTAAGTTCAGGGATTTGCTTGGTGGGTTCGTAAAGAAGGAACAACTGCTGGACGTGTACGGATTTGATAAGGAGAAATATGATCTGGTTTCTCCTCAAGTGAAAATCGATTTATCTAAAGTGAAAAAAATAAACATAAACTCTGCTTCGGTGGATGACTTGAATAAGCATCCTTATATTGACAAAAAAATCGCATTGAAAATATTCATGCAGCGAGTAAACAAGGGCAATTATTCAGATGTGCAGGAAATTTTAAAACTTAATTTCGCGGATGAAGAACTCTTTGCTAAAATTGCACCTTATTTGACAATTGAGTGAAACGAGATTGTCACCCTGAGCGGAGTCGAAGGGTCTGATAAAAAGATTTCTCGACTTCGCTCGAAATGACAACATAAATGATGCTAAAAACAGAAATAGCAGGAATATCTCTTACAGAATGGATTGGGTATCTCGCTTCGCTGGGAATTTTGATTTCTTTTCTCATGAAAGACATTCGAAAATTACGTTTAGTAAATACAGCAGGATGTTTACTTTTTGCAGGATATGGATTTTTGCTGGACATCTCATGGCCGATAGTTATTACGAATGTGTCGATTGTTATTATTAATCTTTTTTATTTGCTAAAGCCAAAGACATGAACCTTGAACAAAAAATAAAATCATCTATCCGCGATGTGCCGGATTTTCCTAAACTGGGAATTGTTTTTAAGGATATTACTCCCATTCTCAAAGATTCAAAACTTTGTACAGAGATTGCGGATGGATTCGTTGAACGACTGAGTGCAATGAAACTTGACGCCATTGTCAGCACCGAAAGTCGTGGTTTCTTTTTTGGGTTTCTCATCGCGAATAAAATGGGACTTCCTTTGATTCCGCTTCGCAAGCCAGGCAAACTTCCTTACAAAACTATTTCTCACGAATACGAATTAGAATACGGAAAAGCAAAAGTAGAAATGCACGTGGACGCTTTACAAAAAGGCTGGAACGTTCTTATACACGATGATTTACTCGCCACAGGCGGCACGGCTGAAGCATCTGCAGTGCTGATAAAAAGACAGAATGCCAATGTTGCTGGATTTGCGTTTGTGGTGGAACTTGGATTTCTTGATGGCAGAAAAAAACTGGAAAACTATTCGAAGAATATTATTAGTTTAGTAAAGTATTAATTCATCAAAGTAACATGCCGCACACAGCAACCCTTTCAGAATCAACTATGGAATTTTCCCTCAGCGAAAATCAGAATATGATTGCGGAAATGATTCGCAAATTCGGAGATGAGCACATTCGTCCGAAGATGATGGAATGGGATGAATCGCAAAAATTCCCTGTTGAATGTTTTAAGAAACTCGGAGAACTCGGTTTGATGGGCGTTCTCGTACCTGTAGAATATGGAGGCGCAGGATTCGGCTATATGGAATATGTAACAGTGATTTCTGAGATTTCAAAAATCTGTGGCTCCATCGGGCTTTCTCTTGCCGCGCATAATTCGCTTTGCACAGGACACATTCTTCAATTCGGAAATGAAGAGCAGAAGAAAAAATATTTACCCAAACTGGCAACGGCAGAATGGATTGGTGCGTGGGGGTTAACTGAAGTGAACACAGGTTCAGATGCAGCGAATATGCTTACTACCGCAGTGAAAGACGGAGATTACTATATCATCAACGGTTCTAAAAATTTTATTACGCACGGAGTGAGCGGAGATGTAGCGGTTGTGATTGTACGCACAGGAGAGAAAGGCGACTCGCACGGAATGACTTCTTTCATCATAGAAAAAGGAACAAAAGGTTTTCGCGGAGGAAGAAAAGAAAATAAACTCGGCATGCGCGCTTCTGAAACAACCGAACTCATTTTTGAAAACTGCCGAGTTCACAAAAATCAGGTGATGGGAAAAGAAGGAGATGGATTTGTGCAGTCGCTGAAAGTATTGGACGGAGGACGGATTTCCATAGCGGCACTTGGTCTTGGTATCGCGAAAGGAGCCATGGAAGCATCCATAAAATATTCTAAGGAGCGCCAGCAATTTGGAAAACCTATTGCTGAATTCCAGGCGATTGCTTTCAAGATTGCTGACATGGCAACAGAAATAGAAGCGGCAGAACTTCTCACTTTTCAGGCGGCATACAAAAAGCAGAATGGGGAAAAAGTAACTAAACTTTCCGCCATGGCAAAATATTATACTTCGGAAGTTGCCTGTAAAGTTGCGAACGAAGCAGTGCAGATTTTTGGCGGATACGGTTACACAAAAGATTTTCCTGTTGAAAAATATTACCGCGATTCAAAACTCTGTACAATAGGAGAGGGGACATCTGAAATTCAGAAATTAGTTATCGCGCGAGAGATACTTAAATAGCCAGTATCCTCATCATCCTTTGCAAGTCAGGATGTATTCCTTCCAAATGCTTTACCGCATTTTTAAAAGGAGTGTAAACAACTTTATTATTGATGATTCCTATCATCACTTCTTTTTTTCCTCCTATCAGCGCTTCTACAGCAGAAAATCCCATGCGCGAAGAATTCACTCTATCCATGCAGGTAGGATTTCCTCCGCGCTGGACGTGCCCGAGAATTGAAACACGTATATCATAAAAGGGAAGTTCCTTACTTACTTGTTCTGCCACCTGCAAAACGCTTCCTGTCCCTTTCTGTTCTGAGACGATTACGATTTTTGAGGTCTTGTCTTGTCTTCCTTCCTTGAGATGCTGAATTAGTTTTTTGAAATCAGTTTTCGCTTCTGAAATTAAAATTGCTTCTGCACCCGAACCAATTCCGCTCCTTAGCGCGATGAGTCCCGCGTCTCTTCCCATCACTTCCACAAAAAATAATCTATCGTGGCTTTCCGCGGTATCGCGGATTTTGTCAACGGCTTCAATAACAGTATTTACCGCAGTGTCATATCCAATCGTAAAATCTGTTCCTATTAAATCATTGTCAATAGTGCCGGGACATCCGACAAAAGGTAGTTTACAAATCTTACCAAACTCAAGCGCTCCGCGAAAAGTCCCATCACCGCCAATGGCAACCACTCCTTCGATATTATTTCTTTCAAGATTGGCTTTTGCTTTTTTTCTTCCTTCGAGTTTCAGAAATTCTTCACTGCGCGCGGTTTTCAAAATTGTTCCGCCACGCTGAATAATATTCGCGACAGATTTTGTATTAAGCGGAATGAATTCATTATTTATCATTCCGTCATATCCGCGTGTGATACCGACAATTTCCAATTTGTGAAAGATGGCAGTGCGCACAACCGCGCGGATACAGGCATTCATCCCTGGCGCATCGCCTCCTGATGTGAGTACCGCAATTTTTTTCATTAAACTAAATTACACCTATTAACTTTTCCTTTGCATATATTTTCTAAATTTGTTCTAAATAATATCAGCCACTAATTTCACGAATTAACACAAATGTTTTATTAGCGAAAAACAGTGTAATTCACATCTAAAAAATCTCCCATGAAAATAAAATCCCTTTTCACTGCCGTTTTATTAATGCTTTCCTTTTTTATTACACAGGCGCAAACAAAAATTAACGGAATCACTTTTCCTGATTCCTATACTGCAGGCAAGGATAAATTGGTTTTGAATGGCGGGGGCACGCGCGAAAAATACTGGATGGATATGTATGTGGGCGCGTTATATCTGACTGAGAAAAGCAAGGATGCGAACAGCATCATCTCAGCGAATTCCTCCATGTCGATTCGGATATGTATTCTATCCGGGCTCATCACCAGCGATAAAATGATTGATGCGGTGGAAGAAGGTTTTAAAAAATCCACCGGAGGAAAACAGGCGGATTACAAAGACAAAATAGATAAATTCAAAAAGGCGTTCAGCGAGGAAATTAAAAAAAGTGATGTGTTTGATATTGTTTATTCCGGAGAAAAAACTTCCATCTACAAAAACAATACATTGAAAGCAGAGATAGAGGGACTCGATTTTAAAAAAGCCGTATTCGGAATCTGGCTCGGCAAAGAGCCTGCCGATAGCGATTTGAAAGAGGGAATGCTGGGGAATGATTAAAATGCCCTGCTCACTCCAATCACCCACCTGAATTTTATGTAATCACTTTCTACTGCGGGAATGCGGTTCAGGAATAAGGGCATATCAAAGCGGATGGTTAATGGATGAACGGTTTGAAGCGGTCCCCATTTTTTTATTGTGAGAGCAGTACCTACTCCGGCATCCGCGCGGAAGTCAGCAAGTTTTAAATCTTCGTAAGGAGAATTATAGTTGATTACGCCAATGTCTCCGAATAAATAAGTGTTCAGTTTGAAAGTATTTTTTATCCACTTGATGAAGCCATTCTGGTCGGTGATGCGGATGAATTTAAATAGTTGGTCAAACTCCAGTTCAGAATTAAATGAAGCGCCAGAGTTTCCACGATAAACAAACTTTACGTTTCCGTTTTCATCTTCCTGCGGTGCGAGATAGCCCGCGTATCCGCGAAGGTTCAATCCTCCCCCCATTTGAAAATAATTTATATCCGCGCCATAGTCCATCCAGTCGGAAGGAAAAAATCCTGCTGAGCGTGTGAATTTATTTTCCATCAACTCTTCGGGGTTTGCTCCTGCGAGATAGAGAGAGGACTCTTTCGGTCCTTTGTTTCCTGTTCCGTACTGAACAAATGTACGCGTGTTGAAATTAAAATTTCCAAGTTTGTTTTTATTTACAACTGTGAGGCGGATATGCGCGTAATCATAATCGCTCATCAACGTGGAAGAGCGCAAATCCAAGTTTATTTTTCCTGTTCCTTTTTTGTAAGTGTAATTATGTTCGTATCCTAAATTCACCGTGTTGTTCAGCATGCCTGCATCCCATTCATCGGGATACAAAAGATAAGTGACGTCTTGCTTGTCCTTGCGAATCATGGACTTTATAGAACCATACACTGCATTTTCATTTGTCTTGTCGTGCTTTTCAAATCCCGCGAGGTAAGAATTTAATCCATCCAGATTTTTTATGGAAAAGTTTACAGAGGAATTTTTTGCGAAACGATCGGTCGCTGTTTTATAATTCAATCGGTAAGAAATATTGTCAAATGAATTTCTGCTCACCGATGTGTCAATACTTCCTTGTCCGAGACCGGAGTTGATCCAGAAGTTTGCGTCAAATACATCATAGTGATTCATGAAATTTCCGTTGATGTAAATTCCTGCTTTGATTCCGTCAAAAGAATTGTACCAGACATCAGGTCGCGCGAAGATTTCATAGTGCGTCCAGTCAGGAGGGTTCGCGATTTTCGAATCGAAGTTGTAACTCATCTGGCTCGGAAAACGGTTGTCGCGCATATACACATCGGCAAGGCGCTGGGTCGGATCAATGATTACCTGCTTGATGCCTGAGGGGATTTTTACATTGGTTGTGTACTCGGGCTGAATCTTATCCCAGCCAAACCATTTTGGCAGAACTTGGGCATCTGTTTTTTTTGCAAACCAAGTATTGGGTATGTGAAATTTATAAGCCGAATCATAATTGTCGATTACCACAAAATCAATCGGCATCTGCATTTGCCCTTTGCGCTCTAACGTGATGGCATATTCGCCAAAAATCTTTTGTGCTTTTACTGATTTGATTCCGTAGTCAATCGTCTTGCTCGTTTCAAGCCACTCGTCAAAAAACCAATTTAAGTCAACGTGCGTGTGCTGAATGATGGAGTTTCTGAAATCTTCAGGATAAGGATGCGCTACTTTCCACTGGCTGAAATAGTGTTTCATCGCATTAAGGAATAATTCATCCCCCAAGACATACTGAAGATTGTAAAGCATCACCGCAGTTTTGAAATATACCTGGCGATAACCGCCTCCGTGCCGAAGCGCTGTGCCGAAATCATTTGAGTGCCTGCTGATATTTGTTTCCTCGCCTTTAACCGCATCCATCATATAAGGAAGATACACTTCACTGTTGCGTACGTAATCAGTCACCGTAAATTCTTTTACATACTTTGAAGCGGGTTCCGGCATGATACGTTTCTTGCCGTCAATTTTTTCATACGCCCAGTTGGTAAGAAACTGCGTGAAGCCCTCATCCATAAACGCGCGGTAGGTTTCGTTTGTGCCAATTATTCCGAAAAACCAGTTGTGTCCGACCTCGTGCGCAAGCAGGTCTCGGTAATTCGGATCCCAGCCACCATCAAGCGTGAGCATCGGATATTCCATTCCATCGCGCGCGTCTGCCACCACCATCTTCGGATAAATGTACCTGCCGATGTCTTCCGAATAGGTTTGAATGACTTTCGCGGTGTACTCAGACGCGTTTTGCCAGCGTGATGCAACTTGTTCCTGCGGGAGAGCGATTATTTTTATTCCGTTCCATTCAGTTTCTCCTATGCGGTAAGTCGGATCGGCAGTGAAAGCAAAGTCGTGAACATTGATTGCGTGGTATTTCCAAGTCTTGCGCTGTGTACTGTCATACGGAATAATTATCGAAGGCGCAGAGAACATTGGCTTGTCTTTGAAATTGCTGATGTCTAATTTTTTTCTGAGTTCATCAGGAAGTACTTCGCTTCTGTTTTGCAATTCACCTGTTGCTTCCACAATATAATTGTTAGCGAAATTGATTTCCACATCATACGTTCCGAAGTCACCATAAAATTCTTTTTCCATGTGCTGGTCGGTACACCAGCCGAATTTTCGGTCGTACACCGCAATGCGTGGATACCAGTGCACGCCATCAAAATGCTTGTAGCCATACGTGTTGAACATTTTCATTCTCCTGCGCTGAGTGCCGGAATCAAAGTAAGAATTGAATGCAATGTTGAATGAAACGGAATCGTTCGGCAAAAGTGGTTTAGTCAGATAAACTTTTACAACCGTGTTGTCTTCTTCCTTTTTCAATGCGATTCCGTTAGAAGTCATTTCGAGTATCTCCGTATTTTTTTTCTGCGCTTCATACTTTCCATATTTCGGAGTTACATTATTTTCCCGCGTCATCTTATCGAAATAAGAACCCGGCTGAAAAGCATTCTGATATAAATGGAAATAAACAAAGGTCAGTGTATCAGGAGAATTATTGTAGTAAGTCAGTTCTTCAGTCGCGGAAATAATATTTGTCTTTTCATCCAGTTTGGCTTTGATTTTATAATCCACATCCTGTTGCCAGTATCCTTCAAATGGTTTTTTGTTTTTCCAGTAGTGAGGATTATTCGCGGAGCGATAAGAGGAGCCCACCCCTTGTGCCTCCCCAAGGGAGGGGAATAAAGTAGCAAGCAGTACAAAAAGCGGAAACGTTTTTTTCATGCCAGCGAAGATATATAATCCATTTGTACCTGAGAGTTAGTGTTTCTGACCTTCGGTCGCAACCTGCGGTTGTCCTTGGGGAAGGTAGGGATGGGCTTGTTGTCTTTTTCTTACTTTTGGCTCTCAAAATTCAACCTATGAAAAAATTTCTTCTCTCTGTATTTACTATCCCTGCCCGACTTCATTTAATATTAATGATGGCAGGCGGGTGTCTTTTCGCCAAAGGACGAATCCATCTGTTTTCTCTTTTGATGTTGGTTGGCGGACTGCCATCTTATCTGTTACTTGGGCAAAGTATCACTCCCGAAATCATCGCTGACATCCGCAACGTGTCGGAAGTTGCCATTTCTCCCAGCGGGAATGAAATCGCCTATATTCTCCGCATACCCGGTGAAGACGCTTCAGGAATGCAGAAGTCCGTTTTGATGACTATTCCGAAAGCAGGAGGTACGCCAAAAACAATACTCGAAAAAGTGTACAATCCTTCATCCATTTCATGGAGCAATGACGGAAAGAATATTTATTTCCTAATGAAGGATACCATCAAAAAAGTTGTGCAATTGAACATCGTTCAACTGGCTAACAAGGATGTGATAAAAATAACTTCAGGAGAAAGCGGAGTGGCGCATTATGCTTTTTCCCCTGATGGAAAATCACTCGCGCTTGTCATCACAGACGCAAGGAGCGAACAGGAAAAAGCCGATGAGAAAAAGAAAAAAGATTGGGAAGTAAAAGATGATAATCTAAAATTCAACCGACTTTATGTGACTGACGCCTCTGCAAGCACTTCTCCAAAAGAAATAGTAAGTGGAAAAAGTTTGAACGTAACAAGTTTTATCTGGTCGCCTGATGGCAAGATGATTTACTTTACTGCTACCGACAAAGTCAGCATTGACTGGACTTATATGTACCAGAAAATTTACAAAGTGAGCGCTGAGGGCGGAAACCCCGATATTGTTTGCGACACAGACGGTAAGTTGGGCAACATAGATATTTCTCCCGATGGAAAAAAACTTGCATTCTGCGGAGCGGTGGATATTTCAGACCCGCTTCCTCAAAGCGTGTTCGTTGTTCCTGTTGATAGCGGCGATACAAAAAATCTTACAGAGAAATATGAAGGTTCAGTTGCGGAAGTAAAATGGATAAACAACACAACCATTCTGGCGCTTACGGTGGAAGGATGTTATTCTTCCCTAAAAAAAATTGACATGAAAGGAAAAATAACTTCTGTCTATGGCAAAAGCGCCATCATCCGCGCGATGAGTTTGAACGTGAAGACAGGAGTAATGGCGTTTTCCGCTAGTGCTCCGCAAAATCCTAATGAGGTTTATTCAGGAACAACTTCTGGCGGATTAAAAAAACTCACAGATAGCAATCCCGATTTGAAAGGAATACAACTTACTAAACAAGAAGTTGTTTCATGGACTGGACCCGATGGCTGGAAAATAGAAGGTGTGCTCACGTATCCGAAAGATTATAAAGCAGGAACAAAATATCCTTTGCTTCTTCAACTACACGGTGGTCCTGAAGGAGTTTCAACCAACGGATGGAACACACGTGCGGTGTATCCCGTGCAGTGGTATTCCGCCAACGGATATTTTATTCTTGAACCAAATTATCGCGGAAGCCAGGGCAGGGGAGTGAACTTCGCGAAAGGCGACCACAAAGATCTGGGCGGAAAAGAATTTGACGATGTGCTGGCAGGAATTGATTTCCTTGTGACTAAAGGAATGGTGGACAATGATAAAGTAGGCACTGGCGGGTTTTCTTACGGAGGATATTTTTCTGCATGGGCTGCTACCAAACATAGTGCGCGCTTTAAGGCGGCAATGATGGGCGCAGGAATTTCCAACTGGATTTCTTTCAGCGGAACCACCGAAATCATTCACGAAAATTCTCTGGTGCACTGGGATTTGTGGTGGTACGACCATCAGGATTTGGTGTGGGACCGCTCACCGCTCGCGCACATCAACAACGCAAAAACCCCCATGCTCATTGTGCACGGAGGTGCTGACACACGCGTGCCTCTCTCGCAGAGCGAAGAAATGTACAATGCCCTCAAGTTGAAAAAAGTTCACACGCAGTTAATAGTGTACAAGCGCCAGCCCCACGGCATTCTCGAACGCGAAGCGCAAATAGATTACATGAACCGCACCCTCGAGTGGTTTAAGGAGTATGTGAAATAAGGAATTAACCATTAGTTTATTTCCCTTCGAGCACAATCACAATCTCACCCTTCACAGTTTTGCTTGAGAAATATTCAATCAGTTCCTGCAAGGTTCCGCGTTTGGTTTCTTCAAACATTTTGGAGAGTTCGCGGGAAACGCTGGCTTTACGCTCACTTCCGAAAACTTGAGCAAACTCCTCAAGTGCTTTTACTAAACGGAAGGGGCTTTCGTAAAAAATCATCGTACGGGTTTCTTCGGTAAGTTCTTTCAGTTTTGTCTGTCTTCCTTTTTTCTGAGGAAGAAAGCCATTAAACACAAATGTTTCGCAAGGCAGTCCTGAATTCACCAGAGCAGGGACAAAGGCAGTAGCCCCCGGGAGGCAATCCACTTCAATTCCGTTTTTGATGCACTCACGCACAAGTAAAAATCCAGGGTCAGAGATAGATGGTGTACCTGCATCACTCACCAGCGCAACAGTTTCTCCATTTTTAATTCTCTCAACAATCTGCTCAACTGTTTTGTGTTCGTTATGCAAATGGTGCGACTGCAATTTATTTTCAATAGAAAAATGTTTCAGCAGATTTCCAGTTGTGCGGGTGTCTTCAGCAAGAATTACATTCACTTCTTTCAAAATGCGTAGGGCTCTTAAAGTTATATCCTCTAAGTTTCCTATGGGGGTGGGGATGATGTAGAGTTTGCTCATTCTATTTCTGCAAATAATCTGTAAACGAAGTTAATAGTTTAAATACTTCTTCAAACTTCGTTAATGGAAGTGTTTCAGGGCGGTCATAAATATCGTGATATGCCTTGATACCTCCGAGCGTATAAATGAAAAAAGTTTTAACACCTGCTTCTGAGAAAAAGTAATGGTCGCTGTTTTGTGTTTTGCCTCTTGGCTGGACGCTTGGCAAAAGTTTTTTCTCTGAGTTTATTTTTACCAACTCGTCAAATTCTTTTTTATGCTCGGTGGCGTTCACCACTTTGATTCCTTCATCACCCGTGCCCATGATGTCCATGTTCACAAGGAATTTTATTTTGCTGAGCGGGAAGAGTGGGTGCTCCACATAATATTTTGAACCCAGCAATCCTACTTCCTCCGCACCAAATGCCATGAACGCAACAGAGTATTTCGGTTTGTGCTCCGAATAATATTTTGCAAGATTCAAGAGCATGGCGCAACCGCTGGCATTGTCATTTGCTCCTGGGAAGTACACATCTTTTCCCATTTGCCCGAGGTGATCGTAATGCGCAGAAAAGACAATGAATGAATCTGGATATTGTGTGCCCTGAATATAGCCGAGGACATTTTTGGATTGGTAGTTGGGGATGAGTTTTGCTTCAACATCAAATCTGACTTTATATATATTATTTATATGAGAAGAATCTTTACAGTTGCATTCGTAGACTGTATTTTTATTTTGTGATTGTGAAACTTCCCATGTTAGTTTGTCATTTTTCAAAACAACTATTATTTGCGCGTTTGCATTTGCAATTATCCATGATTCAGCAGTTTTAATTTCTTTCTTATCCATTATTCCACATTCGTCAATTATAATTACATATTTATTGAATTTTTTACGCTTAAATTTTTTATACTTATTTCTAGATAAAAGCATTTTTTTACCGCATATAGAAACATTATATAAATCTTCCTGAAATTTTTCAGGAGAATTACTTGTTATTAGAAAATCCTTTCCTGCTAGTTGTTCTGATTCTCTATCGGTATTTGATATATCTAAATTCATTTTCCCAGGAAAAGTATTCACAGGAAAACTAAACCTCTGCTCAAACTCTTTCCCGATCGGCTTCACTCCAATCTTTTCAAGTTCTTTTTTAATGTAATCAGCCGCAATGCTGTCGCCTTTGTTTACATAACCGCGCCCGTGCATAGAGGGAGAGGCGAGGGTATCTACCACGGCTCTTGCGTATCTTATTACTTCACTTTTTTCCTGTGCAGTGCAAAAAAAAGCAGACAATAGGCAATAGACAAAAAGAAATGTAAGATGAAAGAGGGCAGAGGGCAGATGGAAAAACCTGTTCTTCATTCGTAGATTCGGAAAGATTTGTATGCGTTGATGCTAAGCAAATCTGCGTTCAACCAGCCCCTGAAAATTTATGGCGATGGGGCTATCTAAGTTCCATTTATAAACCTCTTTGAGATTTGCGAGGTAGGTTATTGCTTCGCCAAGCGAGGAGAAATTATTTATCTGGTCAAGAGCAACGTTGTATTCATTCATGCTTCCCTCAAAAAGTTCATTGATGAACTGGAATTTTTCATTAATGCCAATGACGGATTTTAAGTCGATAATTTTTTTATGCTGTAATTTTTCCGCAACGCTTTCGTCCGATTTTTTCTGTGCGGGTTTTACAACAGGTTTTTCTTTTACAGGTTCAGAGGAAATTGCAGTGTTAGTTTGCTCAACAGAAAATAAATCCATAGCAACTTGTTGCTTCTGTGGACTCTTTGTTTCTTCTTTTTGAACTGGCAGGACTTCTGAAATAACAGGGTTGCTTTGCCCGTTGGTCTGTATTTTTTCTGGCAGATGTTTGAGCAGAATCACCATTTCGTAAAGATGAGCGACATCGGTCAGAAGTGAATCCACATCAGTAGATACGTTGGTTTTTATGCGTTCGGCAAGATCGTGGATTTCTTTTATGAGATGCTCGCGTTCCATTGAAGGAGATAACAGTTTTTCAGTAGATTTGTTGGAGTAAAAATAATAATTTAAACGTCATTGCGGGCGAATGAAATGAGCGAAGCAATCGTATAAAAAAATATCTGTGAGACTGCTTACAACTTCGCTTCACTCGTTGTCGCAATGACGGACAAATATGTTTCCCGAAAACCATACTAACCCGCGTAAAGGATGGATTGAAGTCATCTGTGGTTCGATGTTTTCGGGCAAGACAGAAGAACTCCTGCGCAGAATCAGGCGTGCACAGATTGCCAAACAGAAAGTAGAAATTTATAAACCCGTAATTGATAACCGCTATGCAAAAGAGAAAGTGGTATCGCACGATGCAAATGAAATTCATTCCGTGCCTGTTGCATCTTCTTCAGAAATTCTCAAACATATGAAAGATGCCGATGTGGTGGCGGTAGATGAAGCGCAGTTTTTTGACGAAAATATTTTGAATGTGTGCATTGAACTTGCCAATAAAGGAATACGTGTCATCGTAGCGGGACTTGACAAAGATTATCTGGGAAAACCTTTTGGACCGATGCCTGCACTGATGGCAAGCGCGGAATATGTTACGAAAGTTCACGCGGTGTGCATGCGATGCGGTGCGCTCGCGAATTTTTCGCACAGAATTTCGGAAGATGATTCGTTGATTGTGCTCGGTGAGAAAAATAATTACGAGCCCTTGTGTAGGGAGTGTTTTATTAAAACAACAGAAAAGTAGATGTATTATTTCACAAAAGACATAGCGCGAATCCTCAGTGGAACTCTTCACGGCAACGGAAATCCTGATGCTATCATTCGCCATTTGCTGATTGACAGCAGGAGTTTGGCTTCTCCTGAAACATCTTTATTCTTTGCGCTGAAAGGAGAAAGACAGGATGGGCACAAATTTATTACAGATGCTTATCAGAAACGTGTCAGGAATTTTGTTGTGTCAGAACTTCCTTCTTCTTTCGAGAATTTTTCCGGAGCGATTTTTATCCTTGTAAAAGATACTCTTTCTGCCCTCCAGCAGTTATCTGCCAATCACCGAAAGAAATTTAATATTCCTGTTCTAGGAATCACCGGAAGCAATGGCAAAACGATTGTCAAAGAATGGCTGTATCAGTTGATGCAGGAAGATAAACAAGTCGTTCGCAGTCCAAAGAGTTACAATTCCCAGGTTGGAGTTCCGCTTTCAGTTTGGCTCACAAACGAGGAAAATGATTTAGCAATTTTTGAAGCAGGAATTTCCAAACCCGATGAAATGGAAAAATTGGAGCCGATTATTTCTCCCACTATAGGACTTATTACAAATATAGGTCAGGCACATGATGAAAATTTTCTGAGACCAAGACAAAAAATAGGAGAGAAACTGAAACTTTTTGTTCATGCAAACACATTGATTTATAATCGCGATAATCTTGAGTTGAATGAAGAAATTGTGGCTAATTCCGTAATGAAGAAGTTAAATCTATTCACATGGTCAAGAAAATCAAAAGCAAATCTCCAGGTTGGAAAAGTTACCAAAGAAGGAAGCGAAACCGAATTGCAGGGAGTTTTTAATAACGATTTCCTCCGAATAAAAATTCCTTTTACTGACGAAGCAAGCGTTGAAAACGCGATTCACTGCTGGGCAGTAATGCTTTTCCTCAGTTATTCAAATAAAACTATTGCTGAACGAATGCTACGCCTTAACCCTGTAGCAATGCGCTTGGAATTGAAAGAAGGAATAAATAATTGCTCTATCATCAATGATAGTTACAATTCTGATTTAGGTTCGCTTGCTATTGCTCTCGATTTTCTCAATCAACAAAAACAACACCCTAAACGAACTTTGATTTTGTCTGACATTCTTCAGAGTGGAAAAAATAATACCGAATTATATAAAGAAGTTGCGCTACTTGTAAAAGAAAAAGGAATTAATCGAATGATGGGAATAGGAGAAGAAATTTCCGCGCAGGCAAATCAGTTCGAAACGGATAAAAGTTTTTTCAGGACAACAGATGAATTTCTTTCTCACTATAATGGAAATCTTTTCAGCAACGAAACAATTCTTCTAAAAGGCGCACGTGCTTTTAGTTTTGAAAAAATCAGCCAAATGCTTCAGCAGAAAGCACATGAAACAGTTTTAGAAATAAATCTCAACGCGTTTATCCAGAACCTGAATCAGTATCGCTCTAAACTTGCAGCAGGAACAAAAATGATGGCGATGGTCAAGGCATTTTCCTACGGAAGCGGTGGTTTTGAAATTGCGAATGTTCTACAGTATCATCATGTGGATTATCTCGCAGTCGCTTATGCGGATGAGGGAATTGAATTGCGTAAAGCGGGCATCACCACTCCAATCATGGTGATGAATCCTGAAGAAGCGAGTTATGATGTGATGATAAAATACAATCTTGAGCCAGAGATTTTTTCATTCAGAGTGTTGAAATTGTTTGATGATGCTGTGAAACGAAGTAACATCACATCATCGGAAGGTTATCCGATTCATCTCAAACTCGATACGGGTATGCACCGCCTTGGTTTTGAGGAGAAGCACGTGAATGAACTCGCTGTGCGAATTGCGAACAGCAAATCATTGCAAATACGTTCTGTCTTTTCTCACCTCGCAGGAAGCGATGAGCCAAAGCATGATGACTTTACCTTGCAGCAGATAAAAAAGTTTGGTGACATGAGCGAAGTGATTCGTTCGCGTTTCAGTTATCCGATTTTTCGTCACATCTTAAACTCTGCGGGCATCGTTCGTTTTCCTGGAGCGCAGTTTGAAATGGTTCGGCTTGGAATTGGTTTGTATGGAATTGGTGCGAATGAAAGCGAGCAAGCGCAACTGAAAAATGTAAGCACACTCAAGACAACTATTTCTCAGATAAAAAATATTTCCGCAGGAGAATCGGTTGGTTACAGCAGGAGATTTGTAGCGAAAAAAGAAATGCGAATTGCTACAGTCCCCATCGGTTATGCGGATGGATTAAGCAGAAGATTAAGCAATGGAAAAGGAAAAATGATTGTGCAGGGAAAACAAGCATCCATCGTTGGAAATGTTTGCATGGATATGTGTATGCTTGATATCTCAGGCATTCAATGTGTGGAAGGTGACGAAGTGCTGGTATTTGGAGAGCAATATCCGATTTCTCTTCTCGCAAAAGACATGGATACAATTTCTTACGAAGTGTTCACTGGAATTTCAAGAAGAGTGAAGCGGGTTTATTTTCATGAGTAGTTCTTCGCGAACTGATACAAATTAAAATTCTTTTTCTTTATTTCTGTTTCGATCTCTTTTTGCAATTTTTTCTTGTCTAAATTTTTCATTCTGTTATTCTGAATAAGTTTATATGCTTTTTCTGCGAGAAGAAAAACTTTTTTGTGATTTCGAGTTTGTTTTGTATGCTCATCCATCTTATTAATAATTTCTTCCGTTCCTTCTTTGTTGGTTGCGCTTGCAAGAATTATAGGCGGAGTCCAATCCGATTTTTTCTTGCTATGAACCAACTGCTCAACCGTTTTCGCGAAACCATCCGCGCCAGCACTATCACTTTTATTCACCACAAAAATATCTCCAATCTCCATGATGCCTGACTTGAGAGTTTGCACCTCATCGCCAAATCCGGGAGCGAGAACAAGCACAGTCGTGTCTGCAAGACCAGCAATTTCTACTTCTGATTGTCCAACTCCTACTGTTTCAATAAAAACATAATCAAAGCCAAACGCTTTCATTACATCAGCAACTTCAATTGTTTTTGAAGAAAGACCGCCAAGAGAACCGCGGGTAGCAAGCGAACGAATAAAAATATTTTCATTACTGAAATGTTCCGACATTCTCAATCTGTCCCCAAGCAGAGAACCAAAGTTGAAAGGAGAAGTCGGGTCAATTGCAATCACACCTACTTTTTTATTTTTTTCTGAAAGAGAAAAAAGAATGGCATTGATGAGTGTGCTTTTCCCAGCGCCAGGCGGACCAGTGAAACCGATTATAGATACATTTTTTTCAGACTTAAGTGATGATAAAATATTCTCGTAGCCATCCAGTTCATTCTCTACAATGGTTATGCACCGTGCCAGCGCTTTTTTATCGCCAGAAAAAACTTTTTTTAGGATTTCTTTTGTTTCTCTCATCGAAACAAAGGTAAAAAATTAATAATCGTAACTTTGTGCCCATGCTTCAGATATCAGTTGTGATAATTACGTTCAACGAAGAAAAAAACATTAGACGGTGTTTGGATTCTGTTAAAAATATTGCTAACGATATTGTAGTTGTTGATTCATTTTCTGCTGATAAGACGGAAGAAATTTGTAAATCATACGAGGTAAATTTCATTCAGCGAAAATGGGAAGGTTATTCCTCCACGAAAAATTTTGCCAACCTTGTGGCAAAACATGATTGGATTCTTTCTCTCGATGCAGATGAAGCGCTGTCGGATGAGTTACAAAAATCAATTATCGAATGGAAACAATTATCTTTTCCTGTATCAGCGAGATTCTCCCGTCTTTCCAATTACTGTGGACAATGGATTCATCATTGTGGTTGGTATCCTGATGCCAAAACCAGGATTTTTGATAGGAGAAAGACAAATTGGGAAGGTGAAATTCATGAAAAACTTACCGGCATAAATCAAAATCAAACACTGCTTTTGAATGGTAACTGTTTTCACTATTCATATTATTCGGTGGATGACCATTACAAACAAGCGGAGAAGTATTCTGATATTGCTGCGAAGGATATGAATTCAACAGGCAAGATAATCTTCTGGCCTATGATTTTTTTGAAGACAGTTTTCAAATTCCATAGAAACTATTTTTTTAAACTTGGATTTCTAGATGGACGATATGGATATATTATATGCAAAATTATTGCGTGGGAAACGTATCTGAAATATTCAAAACTTTATAAACTTAACAGCAAATAATGCCCGACCGAAGAATATCTTTCCTCTCTAATCTTACTTTTTTATTCTGGTCTTACTTTATCATTGCTATTGTTGTTAGTATTCATCGTTACATTCTAGGTCCAACCCATTACGGCAATTACCTCATTTTTAAAAACTCTTTTTTTCACCTTATAGAAGGAAAGGATTTGTACGCCTTGTACCCTGAACTGCACATTGATTTGTTCAAGTACAGCCCCACTTTCGCGGTGCTTTTCGGTCCGCTTGCGCTCCTGCCTGATTATATCGGATTGGTGCTTTGGAATCTTCTTAATGCCATCTCCTTGTTTTTTGCTGTGAAAATGATTCCTATTGAAGAAAAGAAAAAAGTTTTTGTTCTCTGGTTTATTTTTATAGAATTAATTACTTCTATGCAGAATTACCAGAGCAACGCGCTCACTGCATCTCTGATAATTTTTGTTTTCGTTTTACTTGAACGAAATAATTTTTTCATGGCAGGAATATGTGTCGCTGCCGGGTTTTATGTTAAGTTGTTTGGTATACTGGGAGCGTTCCTATGGTTTATGTATTCCGGAAAGACAAAATTTTTTCTTTCCTCTTTAATTTCGCTGCTTGTTTTTTTTGCAGTTCCAATGCTTTTTGTTTCACCCCGGGAATTGATAAATGCTTATACGAGTTGGTTTAATTTGCTTTCCAGCGACACCGCTCATGAATTAAATCATTCAGTAATGTCCATTATGAAAAATTGGTTTAGTGTCAGCATAAATAAAATATGGATTCAATTGACAGGGATAATTTTACTGATGATTCCTCTTTTAAAATGGAATCTTTTTCAAGAGAAAAATTTTCGGCTGCTGTTTTTATGCTCCATTCTTATTTGGGGGGTGATATTTAATCATAAGGCCGAATCTGCAACCTATATAATAGCAGTGGTTGGATGCGCGATTTGGTTTTGTAATTCCGAAAAAAAATCATTGGAAAAATCTTTACTAATACTCCTATTCATGCTTGCCTGTTTATCTCCAACAGATTTATTTCCAAAAACCATCCGAGAAAATTATATCGTTCCCTATTCTCTAAAAGCAATCCCCTGCATTTTTATTTGGGTTAAGATTCAGTACGAACTTCTGACTTTTCGCGGCAGAACAGAAGCAATGAATTGAAGAAAGCGAAGAAGGTTGCACCCGCCTGAGTTTCAAGTGTGTCTTCGGTGAGCATGGATAGAAATGCAATAATGAAAAACGTACTATAGAAATAATCCTGAAAGTTTTTCTTGCAAAGAAGAGGGTAGAAAAGAGAAATAAGAAACCAACTGATTCCGATAATTCCAAATGCCGTTCCAATAGCGAAAAATTGATTATGTGAGCGGTGCCGCGATTCTTTTGCAAGCGGAGAGTTCATTTTTTCATATTGATATTCAAAAGCGTTTTTTGTATCTCCGGTACCCACTCCGAATAAAAAATTTTCTTTTATGATTCCGATTGCGGCTTTCCAGAATTCAAATCGCTGCACAACGGAATGTCCGCTTGGATTTCCGCCTTTAACATACAGGTTAATTTCCCAGATTATTTTTTGTAATCGTGCTGAGGGGTTGAATACGCCTATAAAGTTAACATTCGGAATGCCTTTTTCTATTGCCTTCACTTCTTTTTCTGAAAGTGCATTTACCCCTTCCGCGTCTTTATGTGACCCCTTTGAAGCAAGGAACCGAATGAGCGTATATTTAATTTCATTCCCGGTTAGATCTCTTCCATAATAGGGCATCGAACTTTTTTTGTTCCACTCTTCAGTAAGTTCTTCTTCGCAGATAAAAAGCCAAACCGGATTTCCGTTTTCAATGCCTTGGCTGATGGTGTCATGGATATATGGATTTCCGTTTTTTGTATGACGCGGAAGTTGTTTTTTGTCTATAGCCGATACATTATTTAATTTGTCGGTTATGGAGAGAAAAACTTTTACAGTAAAAAAACATCCCAGAAGTAAAAGCACCATCAGGGAAAATTTCAAAATAACATTTTTTGCTTTGAGAATAAACCCGAGCAGCAACAGCACCGCAACGACTATGGTACAAACTAATCCTGTGGCAGATTCCATCATGAGTAAAAACAGAATCAGCCATGTAATTAAAATGAAGATGAACAACTTAAGAGAAACAGATTTTTTAGCGATGAAAAAATACCCAAGAATAAAAACAGACATGCTAATCAGCAATCCGAATCTAATATGAGAAATGAATATTGATGCTTGCTGCGGCTGAAGAATTTGCTTGTCAGAATTTCCGAGTAGAACATAAAAGCAGACACCTGTTGCCATAATTACAGATAGCGTAAACAATAATAATATTCTTTCGAATAGTTGTTTTGAAAGAGGAGTGGAGGAAGAAAATATCAGCGGCAGCAACATGAGCGGGATTTTTTTCCTTACATCTTCAAGTCCATAATTAAAATCAGTTGTGTAAGCAAGCCCTATAACGTGAAGAATAAAAACGGAACTAACCACTATAGCGGTTTTGTTGTTTGCAAATCGTTTTATTTTTCCTGATAAATCTCCTCCTAAAAGCCAGGCAAGAAGCAAAATAATCTGCGCATTGCTCATCAGGAAGTTTGACCAGGGGAGAGCAACTGCAAGAAGAAATATTCCGAATAAATACAGGTAAAAAGAAATGTTTTTTAATGAAGAGTTTTGCATGGGATTTTCAGGGACGAAATCGAAACGAAAATGCTTTAAGAAAATTGTAAAAATAAAAAACCCCCGCTACTTGCAGGGGGTTTAATCTGTTTAAGGGAATATTATTATCCTCCTTTTTTCTTTGGAGGAATGATTTTTAAGGAATCTTTTTTGTTATCGCCAGAATCATCAATTAAGTCACCATCACCATCTCCTTCAGCAGTATTTGCTTTTGCCTGTACTTCACTTGGCTTGCCAATTACTTTATAGGTGCCTTTTCCAGCGAGAATGGAGTCATAAAGAGTTTTGTCATTAAGCACACGAACCGCTTCTTTCAGTTCATCATCATCGCGAAGGGATGATTCAAGACGACCGCGCTGGTAATAATAGCGCGATGCAATTTCTTCTTCGAGAAAATCTTTTATTTCTGCTTTGTATTTTACAAGATCTTCTTTCTTATTTACGATAATTTTTGCTTTCAGGTTATCGTATTCTGCTTTCATGCTTTCAAAATATTTTTCACTTTCCGAATTCTTTTTTAAATCTTCAAGGGATTTCTCGCTTTTTGTAGTGTAATCATACGTTTTATCAGAGAGGTATTTCAGAAATTCGTTGTACTCCTCTTCTGTCAGTGAAAAATCTTTTGCGGATGAAATCGAATTATGTGACAAGCGGTATTTGGTAGCGTAATCGAAGATGTGATTTTTTCCAATGATGGTTCCTGTTATGAGGGCATACGTTCTTGGTTCGAGGGTAACGTCCGGAAAAATTCCACTGCCATCATACACGCTTCTGCCGTTTTTAGTTTTGAATTCGCGGATGAGCGAATCAGGAATATGCTCTGCTTTTCCTTTAGTATTTTTATGAATGTAATCTAATTCCTGGATGCATCTTCCGCTTGGCGTATAGTATTTTGCTGTGGTGACTTTCATCTGTGTGCCGTAAGATAACTGCACGGTTTGCTGAACAAGGCCTTTTCCAAAAGTTCTTTGTCCTATAACTACACCTCTATCCAGATCCTGAATGGAGCCGCTGACGATTTCAGAAGCAGAAGCAGAATTTTTATTGGCGAGCACAACAATGGACATAGTGGTATCTACAGGTGCAAACATTGCTTTGTGAACGCGGTTCATTTCTTTCACTTTTCCTTTTTGCTCAACGATTGCCTGGTCTTTGCTTACAAAAATATTTACGATGTCAACCGATTCTTTCAAAAGTCCTCCGCCATTATCGCGCACATCAAAAATTAATGATTTGATTTTATTTTTTTCTTTCAATTCCTGTAAAGCGGTTTTCACTTCTTTGGCTGCACTTTCAGTAAAGCCGGTGAGTTTGATGTAACCAATGCTGCCATCTCCCACCACTCCGTAATATGGAACATTTTTAATTTTTATTTCTTCTCTCACAAGCGTTACCTCGAAAGGTTTTTTTTCTCCTTTTCGTTCAATC